>FWWL01000326.1_pt1 | contig 118726 bp, 117 predicted proteins | sample 2228331 | NCBI WGS metagenome assembly FWWL01 (sample SAMEA103939775, study PRJEB20133) | metagenome | reverse complement strand
GGAAGCGCCAAGCCGCCCCAAAACGAAAATACCCCCTTTGAACCGCGCAGTCCTTATGCGGTAGCCAAACTGTATTCCTACTGGCTGACCCGTAATTATCGGGAAGCCTATCACATTTTTGCGGTGAATGGGATTCTCTTCAACCATGAAAGCCCACGGCGCGGTGAAACTTTTGTGACCCGTAAAATTACCCGTGCGCTGGCATCCATTCGGGCGGGCAAACAAAAGGTGCTTTACCTCGGTAACCTCGACTCTCGCCGGGACTGGGGGTACGCTCCGGAGTATGTTGAAGCCATGTGGATGATGCTCAACCGGGATGAGCCCGATGACTTCGTGATCGGCACGGGCGAAGCCCATACCGTGCGGGAATTTCTGGACGAAGCCTTTGGCTACCTCGATATGGACTGGCACGAATACGTCAAAATTGACCCGCGCTACTTCCGTCCGACCGAGGTTGATTACCTGCTCGCTGACGCCACCAAAGCCCGAACTGTGCTGGGCTGGGAGCCAAAAATCCGCTTCCGCGAACTGGTGCGCATCATGGTGGATGCCGACCTGGAACTGATGGGACTGGAGTGTCCGGGTGAGGGAAAGCGCATCCTTCAGGAGCGTTTCGGGAACTGGCATCGCTGGGAGAAGCAGGTCATCTCCATGGATGATCACTAGGGTTTTTGTCCAATGCCCGCGGTGTTGTTCGTTTGCACAGCCAATGTTTGTCGTTCGCCGATGGCGGCGGCGCTTTTCTCGGCGCGCCTGAAATCTGACGGACTTCACCCTGAACAATGGCTGGTCGATTCTGCCGGGACCTGGGCGTACGATGGTCAGTCAGCGTCACAAAATGCAATTCTTGCCATGCAAAAGCGAGGGCTGGATATCCGCTCTCACCGTTCCAAAACGGTCTCCAGTTATTTGCTGGAAATGTTTGACCTGATTCTGGTCATGGAGCCGGGTCATAAAGAAGCCTTACAGGTGGAATTTCCTCATCTGGCTTCGCGGATATACCTGCTGAGTGAAATGGCAGGAGAGCATCTTCCCATTGAAGATCCTTATGGCGCCGCGCTGGAAGAATACGAAAAAACTGCTGACGAGATGGACGCATTCATCGAAAGAGGATTGCCGCGGATTTTATCTTTAGTAGGCTTTCACAGTGAGGATTCATCGGCTTGATGTAGGTGGGTTTTGAAAAATTAGAATGATCAACTTCTTGACCCAAACAGGTCCGTTCGGGTATAATTGCCTTTTGCGTAAAATGCACGTATTGTGTTTATCGCAGGACAGGATCCGGTCTATAGTATGAGGTGCAGGAGAAAAGCATGGCTTCCGAATTGACAACCACGAAGTCTTACGCGCGTATTCCGGTTGTTTTTGATCTTCCCGATCTGATTGATGTTCAGGTTGACTCGTTCAAACGGCTCAAACAAGAAGGATTGATTGATCTGTTTGATGAGATTTCCCCCATCGAATCTTACAACAAGGGAATGAAACTGTATTTCCCCGGGCGCTCGCCCGAGGCTCAGCAGTTCAATCTGCGCATCCGTTTTGGAGAGCCAAAGCACTCCATTGAGGAGTGTGTGGAAAAGGATTTGACCTACGCCAGCCCGTTATATGTAGGTGTGTTGCTGGCAGGTCCGGAAGTGCCTGAGCCCATCCGTCAGGAAATCTTCCTGGGCGATTTCCCGGAAATGACCGACAAGGGCACGTTCATCATTAATGGTACGGAGCGCGTGGTTGTCTCCCAGTTGATTCGTTCGCCGGGTGTGTATTTTGATGCCCCTGTGGATCGCGCCACGGGACGCCGTCTGGCGATGGCAAAACTGATCCCGGATCGCGGCGCGTGGATGGAGTTTGAGACCCGTAAAAATGATTACCTGATTCTCAAATTCAACCGCAAGCGCACCGTGCCCATTACCATCTTCCTGCGCGCTCTGGCGGCAGTTGACGATGGTCTGGGTGGAGAAAGTCCCATCAAAGAGGGAACGGATGAAGAACTTCTGGCGTTGTTCCAGGATGTGGATAACAATCCTGAGCGCCTCTTCATTACTTCGACCATGCGCCAGGAACCCGTTTGGGATTTGACCGGTGGGTTGACGATTGCTCAGGCGGCACTGCTGGAGTTCTTCAAGCGCATGCGCCCGGGAGACCCCGCAACGCTGGAGAACGCCCGTCAGTTCCTGGAAGAGCAGTTATTTGATCAGCGTCACTACGATCTGGAGCGAGTGGGACGCTATAAACTGAATCAAAAATTGGATTTGTCCGATAAGATCCCCGTTACCCACCGCACCATCACTAAATGGGACATCCTTAACCTGATTCGGCGGATGATCCTCATCAATAACGAGCGCGAAGACAAGGATGATATTGATCACCTCGGCAATCGTCGGGTAAAGACGGTAGGCGAACTCATCCAGAACAAACTGCGCATCGGATTGCGCCGCATGGAGCGGGTGATCAAAGAACGCATGTCCATCCGCGATCAGGAACAGGTGACCCCCATGAGCCTGGTCAACATTCGCCCGGTGGTGGCGGCACTGCGGGAATTCTTTGGTTCCAGCCAGTTGTCTCAGTTCATGGATCAGACCAACCCGCTTGCCGAACTGCGCCACAAGCGCACCCTCTCGGCGTTGGGTCCCGGTGGTTTGCGCCGTGAGCGGGCAGGGTTTGATGTCCGTGACGTGCACCACTCACACTATGGTCGAATTTGCCCAATTGAGACCCCTGAAGGTCCGAACATTGGTTTGATTGGGCGTCTGGCGACCTTCTCCCGCGTGAACGAATACGGGTTCATTGAAACGCCCTATCGCCGGGTGATTAAATCGCTCTCTTCCAAAGATCAGCGTCTGGTTGGACGCAAACTTCGCGAAACCCTCACCGACCCCGAAACGGGTGAGGTGATTGCCCGCGAAGGCGACCGTGTGACCGCGGAAATGCTCCCGGCAATCCAGAAACTGAACAAATCCACCATCTTTGTGGTGCCCTTTGTATCGGACGATGTGGAGTACCTCTCCGCCGATGCCGAAGATAAATTCATGATTGCGCAGGCGAACTCCCTGCTCAATGAGTACAACGAATTCCTTCAGGATCGCATTTCCTGCCGCTATCACTCGGACTTCACCGAAGCCTCACCGGATAGCATTAACTACATGGATGTAGCGCCCAATCAGGTGGTGGGTATCAGCGCTGCGCTCATCCCGTTCCTTGAGCATGACGACGCCAACCGCGCTCTGATGGGTTCGAACATGCAGGCGCAGGCCGTTCCTCTGGTGCGCCCGGAGATTCCGATTGTTTCCACCGGTATGGAACTGTACGCCGCACGCGATTCCGGGCAGGTGCTGGTCGCGGAAGAAGATGGCGAGGTCATTTCGGTCAACGGGCGGCAGATTATCCTGCGAACCCCCAGCGGTGTGCGGGTGTATCAGTTGCGCAAGTATCAGCGCTCCAATCAATCCACCTGTATTGATCAGCGCCCGGCGGTGCATAAAGGACAGATTGTCCGCAAGGGCGATGTTCTCGCCGATTCCAGTTCCACGGTCAATGGAAATCTGGCGCTGGGTCAAAACGTGGTGGTGGCTTTCCTCTCATGGGAAGGCGGAAACTTCGAAGATGCCATCCTGATTTCTGAGCGCCTGGTTCAGGAAGATAAATTTACCTCGGTCCACATCGAAAAGTACGAAATCGAAGCCCGCGATACCAAACTGGGTCCGGAAGAGATTACCCGCGACATTCCGAATGTGGGCGAGGACGCCATCAAGGATCTGGATGAGAACGGCATTATCCGCATTGGCGCCGAGGTAGGTCCCAACGATATTCTGGTCGGTAAGATCACTCCGAAGGGCGAAAAAGAACTTACCCCTGAAGAGCGCCTGTTGCGGGCAATCTTTGGTGAAAAGTCCCGGGATGTGAAAGATACTTCTCTCCGCATGCCGCATGGCGAGCGCGGTAAAGTGGTGGATGTGAAAGTCTTCACCCGTCAGGACAACACCGATTTGCCTGCCGGTGTGGATATGATGGTGCGCGTTTCGGTTGCCCAGCGCCGCAAGATCACCGCAGGTGATAAGATGGCAGGACGCCACGGGAACAAAGGCGTGGTCTCTCGGGTAGTGCCGGTGGAAGATATGCCCTTCCTCGAAGATGGCACGCCGGTGGATATCATCCTTAACCCCCTGGGTGTGCCCGGACGTATGAACATCGGTCAGGTGCTTGAAACGCATCTGGGTTGGGCGGCGATGCGCCTGGGATTCCGCGCCATTACGCCTGTCTTTGATGGCGCCAACGAAACCGAAATCGAAGCCGAACTGGCGCGCGCTTATCTGATCGACCTGGCGTGGAAAGAAACCGTGGATGCCGCCTGGCAGATGGTCAAGGAGCAGGGCGCCAATCCGGAAGACTTCCGCGATGATAACGAAGTGCGCACTTTGTACATCCAGCAGTGGCTGGGCGAACGCGGATACGATGTGAACCGGCTGCTGGAAGACGAGGTGTATGCCCGTCGCTCGACCCTGACCGAGTGGCTCCGCGATAAGGGCTACGATCCCGATACCATCCTGCATTTTGAGGATGTGGGGTTGAAAGCCCCGGCGATTTCGTCCAAAGATCTCAATGCCATTGAAGTCTGCCTGCGCATCTGGCTGGAAAACCAGGGTGTGGACGTCAGAAACGTTGCCAATGAGAAAATCCGCGAGGTGGCAGAAGATTACATGCGCCAGACCGGCAATCCCATGCCGTTGCTGGGCAAGCAACGCCTGCGCGATGGCAAGACCGGTGAGTACTACGATCAACCGGTAACGGTAGGCGTGATGACCATGTTGAAACTGCATCACCTTGTAGAAGACAAAGTTCACGCGCGCTCCACAGGTCCATACAGCCTGGTTACCCAACAACCGCTGGGTGGTAAGGCGCAGTTTGGTGGTCAGCGCTTCGGTGAAATGGAAGTATGGGCGCTGGAAGCCTACGGTGCGGCGCATACCCTGCAGGAAATGCTCACGGTCAAATCCGATGATGTTCAGGGTCGCGTTGCCACCTACGAGGCGATTGTCAAGAACGAGCCCATTGAAGAGCCGAGCATTCCGGCGGCGTTCCGCGTGCTGGTCAAGGAACTGCAAAGCCTGGGTGTGGCTGTCGAAGCCATCATGGAAAATGGCGAGGTGGTGCGCTTTGGGAAAGATGAAGAGCGCGTACGACCACCGAAGATCGAGACGGGCTTACTGGGCCTGGGTGAGGATTTGGGACTGGGAAGCGGTGACGGCGAGGATGACTTGCTATAGCCCGGGAGTTGTGATATAATCCTTGCCCGTTGCCTGTCATAGACGTGGAAATAGAGGCGAGGCCATCTGTGCAAGGTGAAATGATGGCCTCCCTTTATGGAGAAAAGAAACGCTATCAAACCGTACTGATATATATTTTTTGGAGGCAAGAAGGTGCCAACCATCAATCAACTCATTCGAAAAGGACGCGAATCGAAAAAGGTGAAGAGCAAAGCGCCTGCTCTGCAGTACATTCTCAATGTGTACAAGCAGCGCCGTCTTCCCAAGGAGGGTGGCTCCCCGCAGAAACGTGGGGTTTGCACCGTGGTCCGTACGATGACTCCCAAGAAGCCGAACTCGGCTTTGCGGAAAATCGCCCGCGTGCGCCTGACGAACGGTATCGAAGTCACGGCATACATTCCGGGTGAAGGGCATCAGTTGCAGGAGCACTCGGTGGTGCTGGTGCGTGGCGGCCGCGTGAAGGACTTGCCGGGTGTGCGTTACCACATCGTTCGCGGTACGCTGGATACCACCGGCGTTGCCAAGCGGCGCCAGGGTCGTTCAAAGTACGGCGCGAAGCGGCCGAAATAGTCTTTTGAATCATGGAGTAGGGAAATATGCGTCGTACCAAACCTGAAGTCCGAGAAATCAATCCGGATGTGCGCTACAACAGCGTAGTGGTGCAGGAGTTCATCAACCGGGTCATGCGTCGCGGCAAGAAAAGCCTGGCGGCTCGGTTGGTCTATGATGCACTGGAAATGGTGCAGGAAAAGACCGGTCGCCCTGCAGTGGATGTTTTCGAGCAGGCCATCAAGAACGTCGGTCCGATCATGGAAGTTCGTCCGCGCCGCGTGGGTGGTGCCACCTATCAGGTGCCGTTGGAAGTTCCTGCTCGTCGCCGCATGACGTTAGCCATGCGCTGGATTATTCAGGCTGCCAAAGCCCGTTCGGGTAAATCTTTCTCCGAGAAGTTGGCGGCTGAACTGCTGGATGCCAATAACAATCAGGGTGCTGCCGTGCGCAAGCGCGAAGAGACCCACAAGATGGCGGAGGCTAACCGGGCGTTCTCTCACTTCCGGGTTTAGTTTATCAGGTATAAAAAGGTGAAGCATGGCTCGAACATTTCCGTTAGAGCGGTGCCGTAACATCGGAATCATTGCTCATATTGACGCAGGGAAGACCACGACTACCGAGCGGATCCTGTTCTACACAGGTAAAACCTATCGGTTAGGGTCGGTGGACGAAGGCACCACTGTAACGGATTGGATGGTGCAGGAACGAGAGCGGGGAATTACAATTGTTTCTGCGGCAGTCACAGCCGAGTGGAAAGATTACCAGATTAACCTCATTGATACGCCGGGTCATATCGACTTTACGGCGGAGGTTCAGCGTTCCCTGCGTGTTTTAGATGGCGGTGTGGTGGTGTTCGACGCCACTCAAGGGGTAGAACCTCAAAGCGAAACTGTCTGGCGACAGGCGGATCGCTACAACGTCCCGCGCATTTGTTTTATCAACAAAATGGATCGGGTTGGCGCATCCTACGAGTATTCGATTGAATCGATTCGCAACCGACTGGGAGCCAACCCGATTCCGATGCAAATTCCCATCGGTGCCGAAGCCAACTTTTCCGGTGTGGTGGACTTGCTGACCATGCAAGCCATCACCTGGCGCGATGAACTGGGGCGCGAACCCGTGTACGGGGAAATCCCGGCGGAACTTCGCGATGAAGCCGAAGAACGCCGCGCCATTCTGGTGGAGCGTATAGCCGAACTGGATGATGACCTCACGGTCAAATTCCTCGAGGGCGAAGAAATCACCGTGGAAGAGTTGAAAGCGGCACTGCGTCGGGCTACGTTGGAGAATCGAGCCACGCCGGTTTTCTGCGGCAGTTCGTTAAAGAACAAAGGCGTGCAACCGGTGCTGGATGCGATCATCGATTACCTGCCCTCACCGCTGGATATTCCGCCGGTGCGCGGTACCGATCCCAACACGGGCGAAGAGATTACCCGTCCAGTTTCCGATGATGCGCCGTTGAGCGCACTGGTGTTCAAAATCGTCACCGATCCCTATGTGGGGCGACTGGCTTACTTCCGTGTGTATTCGGGCAAGGTAACCACCAATACCATGGTGTACAACCCAGGCAAGGGACGAAAGGAACGCATTGGGCGCCTTTTACGCATGTACGCGGATCGGCGTGAAGATGTGGAGGAAATCCCTGCAGGCGATATTGGCGCCGTTCTGGGGTTGAAAGACACCTTCACTGGCGATACCCTGTGCGACCCTCAGGCGCTCATTCTGCTGGAAAGCATCCAGTTCCCTGAACCGGTGATCTCGGTGGCAATTGAACCCAAGACGACCGCCGATCAGGACAAAATGGCGGAAGCCCTGCGCAAACTTTCGGAAGAAGATCCAACCTTCCGGGTGCGTACAGACGAAAATACCGGCCAGACCATTATTTCCGGTATGGGCGAACTGCATCTGGATGTGCTGGTGGATCGCATGTTGCGGGAATTCCGCGTGCAGGCGAATGTGGGGAAACCCAAGGTGTCTTACCGCGAAACCATCACCCGACCGGTTTCCAAAGTGGAATACCGCTACGTCAAACAGTCCGGCGGAAAGGGTATGTACGGGCATGTGGTCTTCAACCTGGAACCGGTAGAGCGGGGGAATGGTGTTCAGTTTGAGAGCAAGGTTGTCGGTGGTGCTGTGCCGCAGGAATTTGTCCCTGCCGTGCAAAAAGGTGTGATTGAAGCCGCTGAAAGCGGCGTCCTTGCCGGGTATCCGGTCACGGATGTCAAGGTGACGCTGATTGACGGCTCGTATCACGAAGTGGACTCGAACGAGATGTCGTTCAAAATGGCGGCGATTTTCGCCTTCAAAGAAGGGATCCAACGCGGTTCTCCCGTTTTGCTTGAGCCCATCATGAAGGTGGAGGTCGTGGTGCCAGAAGAGTTTTTAGGCGATGTGCTGGGGCAGTTGAACGCCCGCCGTGGCGAAATTCAGGGCATGGAAGTCCGCCCGGGGAATGCTCAGGCGGTTCGGGCAATGGTGCCGCTGGCAGAGATGTTCGGATATGCGACCGAGTTGCGCTCAGCCACTCAGGGACGTGGGGTCTTCTCCATGGAGTTCGATCACTACGCACCCGTGAGCGCCACCGTAGCGCAAAAGATTCTCAATTCATAATCGGATATTCACCAGAATTTTTGGAGGAGTGTTTTTATGGCGAAGCAGAAATTTGAACGGACGAAGCCGCATCTGAACGTAGGGACGATGGGACACATTGACCACGGGAAGACGACGCTGACGGCGGCGATCACGAAGTACTGCGCCCTGTTAGGGAAAGCGGAATTCAAGGCATACGATCAGATTGACAATGCGCCGGAAGAGAAAGCGCGCGGGATCACGATCAACATTGCGCATGTGGAATATGAGACGGAGAAGCGGCACTATGCGCATGTGGACATGCCTGGGCACCGTGACTACATCAAGAACATGATTACCGGGGCGGCGCAGGTGGACGGTGCGATTCTGGTGGTAGCGGCGCCGGACGGGCCGATGCCGCAGACGCGGGAGCACGTATTGCTGGCGCGTCAGGTGGAAGTGCCGAGCATCGTGGTGTTCCTGAACAAAGTGGACATGATGGACGACCCGGAACTGCTGGAGCTGGTGGAGATGGAGTTGCGGGAGATGCTGAACGGGTACGGGTTCCCTGGGGACACGACGCCGATTGTGCGCGGGAGTGCGCTGAAGGCGTTGGAGTGCCCGTCGAAGGATCCGAATGCGCCGGAGTATGAGTGCATCAAAGAGCTGTTGCGGGTAGTGGATGAGTACATACCGGAGCCGCCGCGGCCGGTGGATCAGCCGTTCATGATGCCGGTGGAAGACGTGTTCTCGATCAAGGGACGCGGCACGGTGGTGACGGGACGCATTGAACGCGGACGGATCAAGGTAGGCGAGCCGGTGGAGATTGTCGGTTTGCGGGAGAAGAGCATGTCTTCGGTGGTGACGGGTGTGGAGATGTTCCACAAGACGCTGGACGAAGGCATTGCGGGCGACAACGTGGGTCTGCTGCTGCGCGGTGTAGAGCGGACGGACGTGGAACGCGGGATGGTGATTGCGAAACCTGGGAGCATCACGCCGCACACGCGGTTCATGAGCGAAGTGTACGTGTTGAAGAAAGAAGAAGGTGGACGGCACAAGGCGTTCTTCAACGGGTATCGGCCGCAGTTCTACATTCGGACGATGGATGTGACCGGGACGATCAAGCTGCCGGAAGGGGTAGAGATGGTGATGCCGGGAGACAACGTGAACCTGGAAGTGGAACTGATCGTGCCGGTGGCGTTGGAGCAGGGTTCGAAGTTCGCGATCCGCGAAGGCGGTCTGACGGTCGGCGCGGGCGTCATCACCAAGATCCTCGAGTAAGTTATGGAAGGAGCAGCCGGGAGGCTGTAGGAGCATATGGCATCGAAAAAGAAAGATATTCGCCCTGTGATTACCTTCGCGTGCGTCGATTGCAAAGAGCGGAACTATACCTCTCAGAAAAATCGCCGCAATGATCCCGGGCGTCTGGAACTGAAGAAGTACTGTCCGCGTTGCCGAAAACACACACTGCATCGCGAGACGAAGTAAGAATCGGGAATGGAACCGGCTGGTTCCCCGCCAGCCGGTTCGTAAAGGCCAGTAGCTCAATTAGGTAGAGCACCTGTCTCCAAAACAGGGGGTTGTGGGTTCGAGTCCTGCCTGGCCTGCCTTGAATATGGCGACGCCGACCTCGCCGCAAGAGAGCGCGAATGGTGAGGCGGCGTTTTAGCCGTAAAGACAAGGAGATACTGTGGCTGAGAAAACGTTGAAAACCAAACAGCAAGAAAAAACGAAAGAGGCATTGGGTCAAAAGAATGCCCCTGTGGTGCGTAAGGAACAAAAACCCAAGGCAGAAGCACCTCGTGCTACAGACAAGAAACAACCGGCTCGGCCGGGGCGTTTGGCTACCTGGTGGCGGGAGACCGTTGGGGAACTCCGCAAAGTCACCTGGCCCACTCTCCCTGAAGCCCGCCGCTTGACCGTCATTGTCCTTGTCGTTGTCGGAATCACCAGTCTGGCGCTTGGTTTATTGGATTGGGTTTTCTCACGGCTTATTGCATTGTTGATTAGCCTCTAGTGTCTCGAGGATTGAGAATAAACGGTTAGAGAGATGGAAGAACCGAAAGATCAAAATTTTGATGCGGATTTTCTGGAGGAGGAAAAACCACGTCGGCGAAAGAGCCGAAGTGGTGAACCTCGTACTCCCCGGAAGACCTCCGTTTCTGCAAAACCTCAAGAACCGGCTCCCAAAGAAGGAGAGACCGAGACGCCTGAACGTGCCTGGTACGTGGTTCACTGTTACTCCGGGTATGAGAATAAAGTGCGCCACAACCTGGAACAGCGAATTGAAACCATGGGAATGAAAGACAAGATTTTCGATGTCGTCATTCCCACACAGGAAGAGATTGAGGTCAAAGACGGGAAACGCAGAACGGTCGAGCGCCACGTCTTTCCGGGGTATGTTCTGGTCAATATGATCATGACCGAGGAGTCCTGGTATGTGGTGCGGAATACTCCGGGAGTCACTGGCTTTGTGGGCATGGATCAACCCACTCCCTTGCGCCCGGAGGAGGTAGCCCAAATTCTGAAACGAATGGAGGCTGAGGCTCCGCGGGTCAAAGTGACCTTCAAGGTGGGAGAGCGTGTCCGTATTGTGGATGGTCCGTTCAACGATTTTCGTGGTACCGTCTCGGAAATTGACATGGAACGCAATAAAGTGCGGGTCATGGTAAATTTCTTTGGGCGTGAAACACCTGTTGAACTGGATTTCTTGCAGGTTGAAAAAGCGTAGTAAAATATCAGGCGCAAGCCTGATGAGTGGAAGGGCGCTCCCTTAATGCGCCCGCTAAAACCACAAAGGAGTTAGAACTGTGGCAAAGAAACTTAAAGCAATCGTTCGTCTTCAATTACGAGGTGGAAAGGCTACACCTGCACCTCCGGTCGGTCCAGCACTGGCTGGTCACGGAATCAACATCATGGCGTTTTGTAAGGAGTACAATGCTCGTACTTCCAATCGCGCCGGCGAGTTGATTCCTGCTGAAATCACGGTTTATACCGATGGTTCCTTCACGTTCATCCTCAAATCGCCTCCGGCGTCTGAACTTTTGAAGAAAGCCGCTGGCATTGAAAAGGGCTCTTCTGCTCCCAATCGCGATAAGGTGGGCAAGGTCACTCGTGCCCAGATTCGTGAAATCGCCGAAATCAAAATGAAAGATTTGAACGCGATTGACATCGAAGGCGCGATGAAGCAGATTGAAGGCACTGCCCGTAACATGGGTATCGTTGTCGTTGATTAGTGGGAGGGATGACATTCGGTCTCCCGTTATGACCACGGAGGAAAAAATGGCAAAACACGGAAAAAAGTACTTACAAGCATTAGCAAAAATTGATCCTAACCGGGTGTATGAACCCAAACAGGCGTTGGAATTAATCAAAGAAATTTCCTACGCCGATTTCGACGCCACGGTAGAAGTGCACATGCGCACTGGTCTGGATCCGCGTCAGGCAGATCAGCAGGTGCGCGACGTGGTGGTTCTCCCTCACGGTTTGGGTAAGACCGTACGGGTGTTGGTGTTTGCCCAGGGAGATGGTGCCTCACTGGCGCAACAGGCTGGCGCTGATTACGTTGCCGATACCGATGAGTGGATTCAGAAAATTCAGGGTGGCTGGACCGATTTCGATGTTGCCATCGCCACTCCCGACATGATGGGGAAAGTCGGTCGTTTGGGTCGTATCCTTGGTCCTCGCGGTTTGATGCCGAACCCGAAAGCCGGCACTGTGGTGCCCGCGGAAGACTTACCGCGTGTGATCAAAGAATCCAAGGCGGGTCGTGTCGAGTTCCGTCTGGATAAGAGCGCCAATTTGCATGTCCCGATTGGAAAGGTTTCATTTGACGTTGAAAAACTCTATGAAAACCTTTCTGCCTTGATGGAAGCCATTCGTAAAGCAAAACCAGCCGCCGCGAAAGGTGTGTACATTCGCCGTGTAACCCTGGCGCCCACGATGGGACCCGGTGTGCGCGTTGACCCGAATGTGGCTTTGTCCTTGACGGTTAAGTAAGGGACTGTGGTATAATTCGACCCGTTTGGTGAAACAGTTGCTTCACCGCTGAAAGCAGGTGCCGTAAGGCTTAATATCCCGCCGAGGTGAAGACGTCTAGATCTCCGGATCGCCTCCTTTTATAACAGGAGTGAAAAGCGTCTTTGCCTCCAGGGTGTGACAAAGACGCTTTGAATTTTTAAATCTAAAAACGGAAGGAGGTGAATACACTTTGGCATTCACGAGAGAACAAAAATCCGCCATCATGCAGCAATACCAGGAGTGGGTGGCAAAAAGCCAGGCAATGTTCCTGCTGGAATACTCCAAAATGAACCAGAAGGACATGGATGCCTTGCGCGCGAAAGTGCGAGAGGCCGGTGGCGAAATCCACGTGGTGAAGAATACCCTCTTTGGCAAGGTGCTTTCCGAGTCCGGTGTGGATTACGGGAAATTGCTCGAAAAAACCACTCTGGTTGGTTTTGCCTTCAATGATCCCCCCGCACTGGCGAAAGTCATCAATGACGCGGCAAAGGCTGATGTGTTTTCGGTCAAGGGTGGATTCCTGGGTAAGGTATTAATCAATGCTGCTCAGGTCAAGGCTTTGGCTGATATGCCGCCGTTGCCTGTGTTGCGTGCCCAACTGTTGGGTGTTTTGTTGGCGCCGGCTTCCAAACTGGTTCGCACCATTGCCGAACCTGGCCGCTCGATTGCTGGCGTAATCAAGGCATACTCCGAAAAGGGTCAAACCGCTTCGGCAAACTGATTGTAAAATTTGATTTTTTGAAAATAAACCATACTGAAAGAGGAGTGTTAAACAATGGCTGACTTAAACAAACTCGTTGAAGAACTGAGCGCGCTCTCCGTCCTGGAAGCCGCTGAACTGGTCAAGATGCTTGAGGAGAAATGGGGCGTTTCCGCCGCCGCTCCGGTTGCCGCAGTTGCCGCTATGCCCGTTGCCGGTGGCGCTGCTGCTCCCGCTGAACCTGTGGAAGAAAAGACCGAATTCGATGTGGTCCTCAAGGACGCCGGTCCCAAGAAAATCGAGGTCATTAAGGTCATCCGCCAGCTCACCAATCTGGGCTTGGTGGAAGCCAAGACCATGGCTGAAACCGCAGGTGCGAAGGTGCTCTCCGGGGTTGGCAAAGAAGCCGCTAACGATGCCAAGAGCAAACTCGAAGCCGCTGGCGCAGTGGTTGAGATTGCCTAATTTTTCCCTCACAAAGAGTCAAAAAAGCCCGGAGTCTCCGGGCTTTTTTGATTTCTATAAAAATTTGTTTAGTGTGGTTTGAATTGCCGCAGGACGAGAACTACTTTGCCGCGTACCTGAACTTCTTTTTCAGGTCGAATGATGGGTTGCATGGTTCGGTTCGCAGGTTGTAATCGGACGTACCCATTTCTTTCATTGTAGTAGTATTTTAGCGTCGTTTCGTTATCGCGCGTTAACCAAACCGCAACCATATCGCCGTTTTGAGCAACTTCTGCCCGTTTCAGGATAACAATATCTCCATCATTGATCATGGCGTCAATCATGGATTCGCCTTCCACTTCCAAAGCAAATAACTCGGTAAATTTCTCTTTACTGGGCAGAAGGCTTTGGGCAACCTCGACCGTGCTCATGGAGTCAAAATAGGATACATCCGATTCGGGCATAGGGATGGGGTAACTTGCGCCGATGCGTCCAATCAGAGGAATGCTGATCAGTTCATGAGTGATGCGATCCACAGTATTTTTCGCTGATTCAAGTGCCTGCTTGAAGGGCGTTTGACCGTCCAGAGTCCGTAAAACGCGGATGCTTCGGGAAATCCGTCCACCGCGTTCAATATAACCGGCTTCCTGTAACTGGTTCAGGTAGTAATCCACCAGCGAAGTCGATTCAACATGGATATGATTGCCAATTTCACGTATAGAAGGGGGGTAGCCATGTTTTTCTTGGTAGGAAACTAGAAATTCCAGAATCTTTTTTGACCGTTCCCCCAAACCTTCACTTTTCCGTGCCATCATTGTTTGTTCCTCCTGAGCACGATTTATCGTTCATTTGTGCTATAAACATTATATTAGAACAAGTTTTCAATGTCAATATGTTAAATGATTAAATAACGAAAATCCAACCCGGATTCATTAACAAACTCTTGTATCGATACAGGGTAGGGCTTGTTCTATCGAATCGAACTCATCTTTCCGGTCTTGTAACTTTTTTTATGAATTGCATGGGTTTAATTTCATCATCGAGAGACTTTGATACTTTAGTGATAGACTTTGAGAGTTGCACTACTCTAAACTGAACGACGATTCACAAGGAAATCCAGAAAACCTTGGGGACCTGCGCTCTACTAATCATTTTTATCAGGGAGGGTCAATCGAATGCCAAAGTCGCAAAAGTCATTCTGGATCGTCGCTTTTTTGATTGCCGGAGGAATAGATTTCCTTTTCTGGAAGAAAACCATTGGGATTTCTTTCCTTGTCTGGTCTCTATTGGCAATGGGAGGGGCATTGTACCTGCTTTTTCGTGAAGGATATCGTCCTGCTCGGGAAAGCATCTGGCTGGGTCTCATGATCACTGGATTAGCGTCAATCCCTTTTTTCCGAACAGAACCATTTACCCGCGCAATGGGAGTTTTGGTGGGTTTATTTGCCTTGATGGTCTGGGCAACAACCTTGAGGAACGGTTACTGGATTGCTTATACTCTTTGGGATGTGATTCGTGCTCTGGCTGTTTTCCTGTTTTCTGCGGTTACCCGACCTTTTACCCTCTTGATTTCCCGAAATCAACCCTCTGAAAACAATCGGCAAAATTCAACCACATGGCAGGGATGGGCAGTCATACGGGGAATTTTACTGGCTTTGCCGGTGGTTGGAGTCCTGGCATTGTTGCTGGCTTCGGCTGATCTGATCTTTGCCGAACGTTTGCAATCGGTCTGGAATGTGCTGAGGCTGGAGAACCTGCCTGAGTTGCTTTTCCGGATTTTCTACGTAGCGATTTTCACATTCGTCTTTTGTGGGGTATTGCTTCATGCAGTGTTGCCATCCTCTGACACCAAACCTACCTCCAATGGTAAGAATATCATTCCACCATTTCTTGGCTGGACGGAAAGCAGTATCCTGCTCGGAAGTGTCAACCTGTTGTTTTTATTCTTTGTGGTACTGCAATTCCGTTATTTGTTTGGAGGGCAGGTAAACATCCATGAAACCGGCTATACCTACGCTGAGTATGCCCGTCGGGGGTTTGGTGAACTGGTATGGGTAGCGTGCATCACCCTGATGCTGATTTTGATTTTGAATACGATCTCTCGGCGCGAGACTTCTGCTCACCAGCGAGGATTTGTTTTCTTGAGCAGTCTGCTGATTGGGCTTGTGCTGGTAATTCTGGCGTCAGCCTGGCAACGCTTGACCCTTTATGAACAAGCCTATGGTTTTACACGCCTGAGAACCTATACATTTATCTTTATCCCGTGGTTGGGTTTGTTGATGTTGACGGTTTTGGGCTTGCTGGTTACCCGTCAAATGCGCAGGGTTGCACAGGTGATTTTCCTTTTTGCAATTGGTTTTGGATGGTTATTGGGAATCTGGAACATCGATGGCTGGATCGTTCGGCAAAATGTTCAGCGTACCCTGGAAGGGTACGAACTGGATGGGGATTATTTACAATCGCTGTCTTCGGATGCTGTTCCTGAGTTGATCAAACAATCCCAACGAACCGATTTACCGGAAGATACTCGTCAGGAACTTCTGCTTGGGCTGGCTTGTCGGGCATCTCAATCTCAATGGCTTATGCCGGCATGGCAGTCTTTCAATTTGAGCGAAGATCGTGCACAAAAAATCCTGTCTGCGAACACCTCATTGTGGCAGACTTTCCCGGTTCAAAAAGACGAGAATGGTACGTATGTGTTATTGAATGGTAACCCTCGATACTGCAGGTCATCGAATTCTTGGGATGAGTAGGGTTTGAATAAATCAAGAGAAGTTGCAGCCACCCTGCAACTTCTCTTGACCGTTATAAAGTCATTTTACTGAGGTGTGGTTGGCTGAGTAGAAGCAGGCGCCTGGAGAGAGCCCGGATACGGAAGGATAATTGGAGTGTTGGCAGGTGTCATAATCACCTGAACGTTGGGAGCCAGTTTGGTGATGTACTGATAATTCAAAATATCCGGGTTGTTCTTGATGACACTGGCAATGTATTCCAGCGCTTTGGCTTCGGCTTCAGCCTGGATGAGTCGGGCTTCTGCTTCTCCTTTCGCGCGAATCACCGCCGCATCGGCTTGTCCCTGAGCCACCTGACGGGCTTGTTCGGCTTCCTGTTTCTTTTGTTCAACCACAAATTTGGCTTGTTGAGCCTGCTGTTCAGCAATCTGCTTTTGTTCCACCGAAGCGGCGTATTCAGGCGAGAAAGTGATGTTCCTCAGCACGAAGTCTTTGAGAATAAGCCCGTTCTCTGCTAATTTACTTGCCATAGTCTCATTCATGGTAAGTATCAATTCTGAACGTTTAGAACTGACCACTTCATCCACGCGCATTTGAGAGACGGCATCCCGAATAATGCCTCTTGCCAGAGGGCGCACCAGATCGGAAGTGTACCGGTCCTGCCAGAGAATGTGTACTTTTACCACTTCGGTTGGATTGATCGCATAAATGACAGAGGCATCTACATAAATTTCCTGTCCATCCTCAGTTCGCGCGGCAATGGAATCGTCGCCCTCGATTTGTCCCTCACGAGCGGCAATAGACATGGTGTAAGTTTGATTGGCAATGGAATAGCGCACAACCTGTTCTGCAAATGGGATAATAAAACGTAATCCTGGCTCCAGTGGTTCTTTCCGGTATCCATCGGGTGAAACTGCAGAGATCACCACACCGCGCTCTTGAGGTTCGATGAAGACCAGCCCTGCATTGAGTGTGGTCAGCAATACCGCGAATAAAATCATGGCAGTCAGCACCCGCCCGCTTCCGCGGGTAGGCTGGTTGCGGGATGCCCGTAAAATGACAATCCCAAAAGTCACGAAAACGATGAACCAGATTGCTCCAACAAGAAATGATGTGAGCGAAGAAATATTCATAAGGCTCTCCTTCCATATGGATTATAGCCGGTATTCAGGCTTGTTTTTTGTAAAGAATTCGTAAAGATTATTAGAGAGAGACGACTGAAGGGTGGCTTAATTGCGCCAGCAAGCACTCAGATGTAATCCACCTCGCGGACGGAGCGTTACCAGTGCATCTACAACCGGTTTTTGATGTGGTGGATTGAATTGTAATGCCTGAATCATGGTAGCCAGGATTAACTTCGCTTCAATAAAAGCGAATTGGTTTCCAATACACAAACGCGGTCCGGCGCCAAAGGGAATGAACGTAAAACGATGGGAGGTTCCTTCTGGATCCTGTGCAAATCGTTCCGGGGTAAACGCGTCTGGATTCTCCCAATACCTTTCCAGACGATGAATCACATAAGGGCTGATCACCATAATGGCTCCCGCGGGAACAGGGTAACCCAGAATTTCATCCTCTGCCTGGGCTTTACGGGTGATTAACCATGCCGGCGGATACAGTCTGAGAGCCTCGGTGAAAACCTGGGCTGTGTAAGGGAGATTTTCCAGATCTCTGGTTGTTGGAGGATTGCCTTTGAGCAATCCAGAAACCTCATCAAATAATCGCTGTGCTACATCCGGGTGAGTGGAGAGGAGATACCATGTCCAGGTCAGGGCACTGGCAACCGTTTCATGCCCGGCAATCAGCATGGTCATGATCTCGTCGCGGATTTGTCGATTGCTCATCCCTTCGCCGCTTTCTTCGTCTCTGGCTTGTAAAAACATCCCCAGTAAATCCTCGCCGGGTTCCCCTTTTTTACGGCGTTCCTGTATGATTTGCTCGACAGCCTCCTCCAGCGTCCTTAACGCGCGCTTGAAAGCCAGATTTCGAGGCAGAGGAAGGGTGGTGGGAATCAGGGTAAGGGTTTTTACCCGGTAAACAATGTAATCCAGGGTGGTAAGAACGGCTCTGGTAAGATGAGGAGCATTTTGACTCAGGTCTATGGAGAAAAGGGCTTTGCCAACAATTTCCAGGGTGAGTTGCATCATTTCGGCGTCAATGTCAATAACCCGCTCCCTGGGAAATTGGTGCCAGCGAGCAAGCAAACCTTGCGTGGAAGGGATCACGATGCGATCTAAATTCATCAATCTTCCCCGGGAAAATGCAGGTTGGGCTAACCGGCGCTGCCGCAGCCAGTTTGTCCCGTCGTTTGTCAGTAAGCCCTTTCCTGTGATGATGGATAATGAATTAAACTGGATCGTGTCTTTTGAGTAGTTGCGATGATTTTCCTGTAAAACGTGCCTGACGGCTTCGGCGTCAGCCAAGTGAATCACCGGCGTTTTAAATGCCTGAAACCGGGAAACAGGTCCGTAGGTTTTATACAAGCCCATCAGGAAATCGAGGGGATTGGATTGAATGGCACCAATCTGAGGGAGTAATTCGGCATTCGTTGGTCCGGGGATTTGTTTTTTATTCATGGGATAATTTTAGCAAAAACCACTTTGCGAGTAAAATATACAGCATGGATGTAGAGACAATTCGTGCCAGGTTATCATCACTTCCGATCAATGAAATTCAGTATCTTCCTGAGACGTATTCCACGAATGATGATGCGCTGGCATGGGCACAAGCCGGCGCTCCGGAAGGTGTGATTGTCATTGCAGATAAACAATTGAAAGGGAGAGGAAGACTTGGGCGCACCTGGGTAACGCAACCGGGGGTATCCCTGGCGTTCAGTATCATCCTTCGTCCGAAAATTGATGAAATCGAAAGGCTCTCCTTATTTTCCCCTCTGGGATCGCTTGCCGTTTCTCTGGCACTGGAAGAATTAGGGCTTTCTCCCGAAATTAAGTGGCCCAATGATGTCTTACTTTCCAGGAAGAAAGTCAGCGGGATTCTTGCCGAAACTGTCTGGTTGGGAAGCCACATTCAGGGGGTGGTGCTTGGAATCGGCATCAATGTTGCATCTGGTTCCATACCAGACCCCAACATGTTATTGTTTCCGGCAACCTGCGTGGAGGCAGAATTGGGAAAGCCTGTGGATCGTTTATCTTTGCTCGAAGCGGTTTTACGCCATCTATTTGCGTGGAGAAACCAGGTTTGCACGGGGAGTTTCATCGAACAGTGGCGCAAGCGGCTTGCCTTTAGAGGGGAAAAAGTGATTGTCCGAACTCCTGATGGCGAATTATTGGGTGTGTTGTATGATATTGATCAAAACGGCGCGTTGATTTTGTCGTCAGGTGGGAATCAATTTCAGACCATCCTTGCAGGAGATGTTCAACTTCGACCCTATTCCGTGGAGGATTGAGAAATGCTTGATGATTTAAGAAATTCTGCCAGTTCATCCTTTGAAGAAATCGAACAGGAAGCGCCCTCTGTGTTACCTGAGAGCCCAAAACGCTCAGGGAAGAAATCGGGGGAGTTTTTAGGCATGACGCCTTTCCAGCGGTTTATCATTGCCTTGTTGTTATTTTTAATGACGTGCGTTTTGGGTGCTTTTTGTCTGATCGCGTTTGGAAAAGTTGTATTGCCTGTGTAGAGAGGTCTTCCCGATCATCCTCATTCCTGAAGGTGATGCTTCAGGAACTTCATGAACGCGGGAACCAGCTCAGGGTCAAACATTTTTCCCGCGTTTACCTGTAAAAACGCCATGATTTGTTCATTACTCCACGCTTTGCGGAAGGTCCGTGGCGAACGCAAAGCGTCCCAAACATTTACAAGGCTAAAGACTCTGGCGGGAAAGGGTATTTCATCGCCCTTAAGCCGCAAGGGGTATCCGCTTCCGTCCCAATGTTCGTGATGCAGGTAGGGAATCATTGCCGCAGATTGCAGTAAGGGTACTGTTGATAAAAGGTTAAATGCATACACTGGTGATTGCCGGATAATTTCCCATTCGGTTTCGTTCAAGGTCCCCGGTTTTTGTAAAATCTGGCGAGGAATCATCAATTTGCCAATATCATGTAAGAGTGCCCCCCAGCGAACATGTTGTAATGATGTGCCGTTGATCCCAATGAATTGAGCGAACTGCACGGTTGTCTCTGCCAGTTGGAGTGTTGAACCTTCTGGTTGATTTTCGTGCCATTCCACTGCCTTCGCCCATGCGATCAAGGTGGCATCATAGGCAATGGACAATTCCAGATGGCTTCTCTGCACTCTTTGAATCAGTTCAGCATTATTGATAGCAATGGCTGTTTCTGTGGCAAGGGCTTCTAGGAATTGAACCCATTCCTGAGATGGTCTAAATGGACTTCGGTGAAAGGTCTCTAAAACACCTTTGACTTCTCCCTGTACGATCAACGGCACCGCATAATACGCCACAAATTCTTCATGCCTGAAAAGGTGGACTCGTTGGAAAAAGGAGGCAATTCCTTCCTGGTTATAGATCGATATGGTTTTGCGAGTAAGGGCGGCTTTCCCTGCCTGATCTTCTCCAATTCGAAGCCTTGTCCGGGCAATGTCGATTGCTCTAAATCCTTCTCCTGCTGCGTATTCCAGCATATGTGTGGTGGGATTGACTAAAAAAACGGCAACAGCATCGACCTGAAATTGTCCCATAATTTGGTTTACCAGCAATCGCAGGGTGAGATTCAGATCCAGGCTTGCTGAGATGGAAGTGCTGATCAGATGAAGTGAGGTCATATACTGGAGACGTTGATTGGCTTGAGCAAATGAGGTAATACGCTCAATGATTGCCCCGCCCATTTTTGCCAGCGATTCACAGGCTTCTATCAGGGAAGGGAAGATGGGAGGTTCGACCAGAAGGGTTAAAACATAGTGTAAGTTGTCGAAGGAAATCCTGGTGGGTAAAAAGAGAGCATGGAAATGCGCAAGTTCAACATCAGGAAAGATATCCAGAGCCGGGTAGATTTTGGTCTCTCCACTTTCCTTCACGTGTTGCAAAGCGTTGATGAGGGAGGTGTCGGGATAGAGAATCGGAACTTTTCTGAAAACTCCATAGGGGTACTGGGATTCAATATGCTGTGTTTCCTCCTGGAACAGCAACCAGACTGCTCCATCAACTTGCAATTGCTGTACTATTTCCTGAGGAATGGACTGGAGGATTGCATCAACGGAGCTTTCAGATTGAATCTTTGAAGCAATTTCCCTTACACCCTGAGCAAGTAGTTCTTCCCTCTTCTGTTCAGTGATGTCTCTCAGAACTGCCAGAATTCGACAAGGTTCATCATCTTGAGGTTCCAGGAAAGTATGGCTCCATAAAAACCATCGTTTGGGTTTTGCGTTCCAGAGCAATACAGGAACATCCTGCAAGGTTTGGCGCTCTCCGAGGATTTGAGGGAATTTTTCCGAAGTGAGGGTGCGATCTGGAAATTCAAACAGAGTCCAGATGGAGGGCGGGTCTGAGGAAGGCTCTGGATAGCCCGGGATATCCTCCCATTTCTTACTGCTTGCCAGCAGGTTGCCCGAAGAATCGAAAATCAAGACCCATGCGTCAAAAACCTTCGAAAGAAATTCAAAATATTGGGTCTGATTAGATAGTGCCAGTTCAAAACTTCTCTTTTGGGTGAAATCCATCTGGTTCCCCCTGTGGTCAACCGGAAATTAAAACAAAACAACCCGCTCTTTTTGAATCGAGTTGTTTTGTTAAGGATCGAATTAGATCAGGTTGACCCACAGGAAATGTTCGAGTAATTCGATAGTGTTTTGTTTATCTGCCAGAATATGTTTTACTACATCACCAATGGAGATTAAACCAATAAGTTTCCCTTCCTGAATGACGGGTAAGTGCCGGAGTTTCTTTGCGGTCATGACCGCCATACATTCATCCACTGTGTGCTCCAGGTTGACGTAATAGACTGGATGGCTCATTAAATTCCGAACGGGGACTTCCAGGTCTAAACATTCGCTGAATTCTACTGCGTGACGGGCGAAGTCGCGTTCCGAAAAGATACCCACAACCTGACCATTCTCCAACACAGGAACTGCTCCGATATGCTTTTCAGCCATCAACTTGAGGGCTTCACGCAGGGTCATCTCCGGAGTGACAGTCCAAACATCATATCCTTTTTCTTCCAGTAATTCCTTCACAGTAGCCATCTCTCTACTCCTTTCCCATCTTATTATCGATTATGGGAGGATTATGACGCCTTGTCAAGCCGTTCTGCAGGAAAAAAATGGGTGATTTGGGATGAAAACAGGAAGGATTTACGACTCATTCTCTTTTGGAATATCAGGAGAAAATTTCGTTGTATAATTTTTTTATCAAAGTTTTTTTCAGGAGGAAAAAATGACCGCGCTTGTTGATATCGAAGGAATCGGTGAAGTATATGCCGAGAAATTGAAAGCCGTGGGGGTTACTTCTGTGGAGAAACTCCTGGAATCTGGTGCCACTCCCAAAGGACGAGAAGACCTTGCCAAACAAACCGGGATCAGTCAGGATTTGATCCTCAAGTGGGTGAACCGGGCGGATCTCTATCGCGTGAAGGGCATTGGTTCAGAGTATTCAGATTTGCTCGAAGCCGTGGGGGTTGACACTGTGGTAGAACTGGCTCAACGCAATCCTGAGGCGTTGTATAAAAAACTGGATGAAGTCAACGCAGAGAAAAAACTGGTACGGCGAATGCCCACTCCTGACCAGGTGAAGGAATGGGTAGAACAGGCTCGTCAATTGCCGCGAGCCGTTCATTACTAAAAAGAGTGCCCAGCCAACCGGCTGGGCATGTCAATTCTACCCAAAACGAGCGTAGTCGATCAGTTCGCTGAGCGGGCAGGTGGCTAACCCGATCACATGATCTCCACCGCCGTAGAACACGTATACCGTGTCATTAACGACGGGATTCGCGCAGGAGAAAACCACATTTGGCACATCTCCGCGTAACTCCCACAATTCTTCGGGCCAGAAAATGGGGTCTTTGGGGCGATGAATCACTTTGGTTGGATCATCCAGATCCAGTAATACTACGCCAATTTTATATACTTTGTTCTCGTCATAGGCGTGATTCAGGACTACCCAACCATGTTCCGTTTCAATCGGAACGCCATTATTTCCTACACTTCGAGACTCCCATGTGCTTTCAGGACGTGGCCCGTAGATAGGGTACATTTGCTCAGGGGACCAGTGAATCAAGTCATCTGAGTAAGCAAGCCATACCTGGGGCCAGCGCCGATGCAGAGCAACGAATTTTCCCCTGATCTTTCGAGGAAAGAGGACGTGGTCTTTATTGTCTTCACCGACCACAATGGGTCCTAACCGTTCCCAGGTAATCAGGTTGTGGCTGCGTGCGATCATTGGGAGAATCCCGCCCCCCGCATGTGTTGGTTGACCGCTCCCTCGAAATACACTTCCATAGGCAGTATATGTCATGTAATATGTGCCCTCAATCTCCACAATGCGGGGGTCTTCCAATCCCCGAGATTCCTCTGGCGATTCGGGCACCATGATGGGGTCCTGCAGTCGATTCCAGTGAATGCCGTCTGTAGAGACGGCGTAGCCGAGACGGCTTACCCAATCCAGACCCTGCGCGCGGTAGATCATGTGAAACAATCCGTTGGTGTAAAGTACCCCGGGATTGAACACGTTATAGCATTCCCACGGGGATTGAGGGTTGGGAAGCAATACAGGTTTTGGATAACGATTGAGTTTCATATCACTCCTTTTTGGGATTATGGATGGAATGTAATGTGCGGAAAGCCATCCGCGAAAGCACGGGAGTTCCTCCGAGTTTCCTTATGAGAATAGAAGGACGAGGCTTTCCTTCCAGAGTGCAACAGGAGAAATTGCGAGTTCCTCCCAGACCAAACACCTCAATGCTGGTTTTGTCAATTAATAATCTCAGATCCAGGGTTCCTGTATCGGGGGGTAATGGTGCTGAACAATCCAATACGTCGAGGCGATGTTCATGCACATTCCAGGTAATCGGTAAATCATTGACAATCACCGTGATGAGATTGGCGTTGCCAGCCTCTAATTGAATTTCAGCATCGCAAGCGGAAGAGGATGGAACAGGGAGGAGATTTTCCTCTTGGTCCAGTAGAACCGCGTTCCACTCAATCGAGTCTTCCCATAAAATTTCGATTTCTCGAACAGGACGCCGGCATATTCGCAACCCTTCGGGTGTTTCCTTCAACTGCAACTCACAGGGAAAACTCATCTGCTGGTTAAAGGGCATACCTGGATAAGCCCCCCCGCGCATCCATGCAATTTGAATGCGACGTCTATCTGGAATGTCGCTGAACGTTTGGGTGGCATAAAAATTTTTGCCCCAGTCACTGGGTATGAGGTCTGATTCTGCCTCAAAGAGATGACCGTCAAACTTCCCGAGCAGGTATTGCCCATTTGCCGCCATAAATATCCAGCGGGAAGTATCTGGATTTCCTTCCAGCGGAAGTTCAAAGAAATCTGGACATTCAATACACCCGGGGAGGTTGAGCCTTTGCAAGAGGGTCCATTCTTTTAGATTTGGAGAAGACAGCAGAGCAAATTCATCTCCCTGAAGATATAATGCCATGATCCACTGCTGACTGGATTCATGCCAGATCACCTTGGGATCGCGATTTTCTGGAGCAATCTCTGGCAAAACCGGATTGCCATTGAACTTGGTGAAGGTATTTCCTCCGTCGTTGCTATAGGCTAAACACTGAGTAAAGGGCTTTCCTTCCGATTCTGGAGATGTTCCCCCTGCCGCTGTATATATCAAAACCAGTGCAGGAGATTCACCCGTCTGAAATCCCGCAGTGTTGTGCCAGTCCACTACGGCTGAACCGGAAAACATGGTGCCCATCGAATCAGGCAAGAGAGCATGCTCGATTTGTTTCCAATGGATCAAATCTGTGCTGATGGCATGTCCCCAGGTCATGTTTCCCCATTCAATGCCAAATGGGTTATGCTGAAAAAAGAGATGATACATGCCCTTGTAGTACACCAATCCATTGGGATCATTCAGCCAACCTTTTTGAGCGGTAAAATGAAATTGTGGGCGGTAGGGCTCAGCAAGTTCTTTATCCATGAGAAACCTTTCGTTGGGGGGTAGTATTAGAGTTTGATATGAACCGTGGACCTCTATCTTGACAGAGATTGGGCGGGCAATATAATCAGACGTGTATTTTATCTTGATTTAAACAGTTGGATAGGGGGCTGACTAAAAAGGAGAGAAAATGAGCAATCACAATCGCACTATTTCCGAGTTTTCACCTGCTGTCACCAGTGGAATCATGGACCTGAACGCTCTGTTGTTAAAAAACCGCATTATTTACCTTGGTACGGCAATTGATGACAAGGTCGCGAATAATATCGTGGCGCAGTTGTTGTTCTTGAGCAACGAGGACCGAGAAGCACCTATCCAGATGTACATCAACTCTCCCGGCGGGCAGGTGTATGCTGGTTTAGCCATTTACGATGCCATGCAAATAATTCCCAACCCAATCAGTACTTTAGCGGTGGGAGTGACGGCTTCTTTTGGAACGGTGTTGCTTGCTGCCGGCACTAAAGGAATGCGTTATGCATTGCCCAATGCCACAATTCATATGCACCAGCCATTAGGGGGTGCCCAGGGACAGGCTACTGAAATCGAAATTCAAGCCAGAGAAATTTTGAGGCTCAAAGCGCGCCTAAATCAGATTCTGGCGGCTCATACCGGGCAAACCATTGAAACCATCCAGCGAGACACAGAGCGTGATCGTTATATGGATGCTCAGCAAGCCATGGAGTATGGGCTGGTGGATCATATCATGGAAGTGCCACCCTTCAAACGCCTTCCTGGTCTATAAAGATCCAGGGGCTGTCCGAAAAAAAATGGACAGCCCTTTTTCTTTTTAACGAAAGGGTTATTATCAAAAAATCCCATTATCCCTGGCTCCAAAGAATAGAATAATGATTTCTCAGCATGGTAGAGGACTGACAAACCACCAAAACACAATAAATTCACAAGAGAGCGTTCGGAAACCCAACAGAACATTAACAAGAGAGCAAAAAGGAGAAGGACTACACCTGAAGCATTGGTAAGATTAGTTTTGCGAAAACACAATCCACCAAGCCAAAGGAGTAGTCCATATGGAGTTTATCACAAAGTGGCTGCAAACGACGATTTTGTGCCCTTTTCCGCATTTCGATCTGGGCCCACTGCCTGGCAAGCAGCGAGGAAAACTCCAGCTGACGCCGGAAGCGTTTCTAACAGCTATCCATGGTCAAGCCTTAGCCGAGTGGGCGCTGAATGAAGCCCGGCGATTCCAGCAACCGCGTTTGCCCAAAGGGCCAGGAGGACGGCCAAGCTGCTATCGCGACAGCAGTATCTTGCTCATGGCAGTAGTGCAGACGGTGTGGCGCAAATCCTATGAAGCCATCATTGATCAGGTGAACGCTCGCCCCAGTTTAGCCCAAGCATTAGGTTTTGGCGAGCGGGTGATTTCCCAAGGACAGTATTGGGAGCGACGCAAGCAGTTAGGCGTGTTACCCTTTCTCTTCTTCTTTCTCGCCCTCGTTGCCCAACTGGTCCGGATGGGAGTGATCACTGGAAAAAGCCTGATTGTCGATTCGAGCCTGTTATCTGCCTGGCGGGCAGAAGACCCAGGAGCACGTTGGCAGAAGTACGCTGGCAAGAAGGCTGTCTTTGGCTACAAAGTGCATACCGTGCTATGCGCCCAGTCCGATTTGCCCGTCTTCATGCTCCTTACCCCGGCCCATCCACATGACTCACAGGTGGGGTGGTTTGTCGTGTTGGTTGCCGCTCTGCTCTTTCACTTCAGCGTTCAGGTGGTTTATGCCGATGCCGCCTACGCTGATTGGCGCATGCTCAAAGTGGTTCACGACATCCTCCATGCCCATCCAGCCGTGCATTACAATCCGCGTCGTAAAGGCAAACGCCATCTGGCCACCCTGTTCTTCCTTGAGCAGTGGCAGCGCTTGGTGACTACCCCGCGAACCGCCATTGAACGCCATTTTGCCTGGTCCAAACGTTACTTCGGGCTAAGAGATTTTCAGTGTTTCACCTTGCTGCGGGTGATGCAGTTTGCCCTGTTGGTTTACATCGCCATCCTTGCCGTTGCCCTGGCTGCCACTCGCTACCAGCGCCCCGATATCCGTCGCTGTCGTTCTATGGTCATTGCTCACTTATGAGGTTGTTAAGTTTCCGAATGCTCTCTCACAAATCTTTCGTTTTGGGAATTCCCTGTTTCTGCCTTTAATTCTTCTCGAATTGTGTACAACAGAACCGTAGAGCACCAGTTGACGGTGAAATATTCTTGTGATATGATTTTATCAGATTAATCTGATTAATAAGAGCAATCCATGATTACCCCGGAACGCCAAAACCTGATCTTCCTCAGCCCCTTCTTGCGGTATCTTGCCACAATCCGTAAAGATGGAGATTCTCTTCCCCCTTTGACAGTGATCAGCGAGCAACTGGGAATCAGTCTGGCTTCTTTACGGGAACAACTGGAAGTAGCAAGGGCATTAGGGCTGGTTGAAGTGCGTCCCAGATTGGGTATCCGTCTTCTCCCTTACTCGTTAAAGCCCGCCTTGCTTCAAAGTGTTGGCTTTGCTGTTCAAATGGATGAGTCTCATTTCTCACAGTTTTCGGACTTAAGAAAACAGGTGGAGGCGGGATTCTGGTATCAGGGCGTTAGAAGTATGAGCCCTGCCGACCGTCGATTGTTGCTAACATTGGTGGAAAGAGCAGAAGAAAAATTAAACGGCACTCCCCCTCAGATCCCACACGAAGAGCATCGGGAACTTCATTTGAGTATGTACCGCAAACTGAACAATCCATTTGTGATGGGAGTGCTGGAAGCCTACTGGGATTTGTATGAAGCGGTGGGTTTGGCTTATTACACCGATATGACATACCTGTGCAGAGTGTGGGATTATCATCGCCGTATGGTCGAGGCAATTCTAAAGGATGATCTCGATCTGGGTTTCCAGTTATTGATGGAACATGCAGGATTACTGACCGAACGTCATCGTCCTGATGTGGTACCTCGATTTGAGTAATGATTACCAAAAAGGAGTTTTTATGCCCCTCACAGAACAAATTGAAACGGTTTCATCCCCTCACCTCCAATCGGAAGTGATTAATGATTTTGCCATCACCTTTTGCACAGTGAATGGTTCAGGAAGTGCCACTGCCAACCTTACGGTAATGCGTGCTCTGTTCAAGATGGGTATCCCTGTTTCAGGAAAGAACATTTTTCCTTCCAACATTCAGGGGTTGCCCACGTGGTATACCATTCGGGTTAGCAAAGAGGGTTATATCGGACGGGTCGAAAAGGATGACATCATTGTGGCAATGAACCCTGCCACTTTTATCAAGGACCTCGAATTTCTGGTTCCCGGCGGGGTGGTGCTGTACAACGAGGATATCAAGACTCCTCCAACCCGTGATGACCTGATTTATTATCCCATGCCCGTCAAGCAACTGATTAAAACCGTGGAGGTCCCCAATCAGTTGCGCGATTTTGTCTCGAACATGGTTTATGTGGGGGTGCTGTCCTTTATTCTGGATATTGATTTGAACGCCGTGCATTCAGCCCTGGAATTCCACTTTAAGGGCAGAAAGACCCCCGTAGAAAGCAACATGGCGGTGATTCAGAATGCCTATAACTGGGCAAAGGAAAATCTCCAGAAGAAAGATCCCTATAAAGTGGTCCCGATGGATAAGACCAAAGGGAAACTCCTCTCGGATGGCAATACGGCTGCGGCGTTGGGCAGTATTTACGGCGGAGTGCAACTGGTTTCCTGGTATCCAATCACCCCGGCATCATCTCTTCCAGAGGCTTTGATCGAGTATCTCCCCAAACTCCGCACTGATCCTGAAACCGGAAAGCAGAATTATGTAATTGTTCAGGCAGAGGATGAAATTGCCGCCATTGGCATGCTGGTAGGTGCGGGGTGGGCTGGCTTACGTTCGATGACAGCCACCGCTGGACCCGGATTAAGCCTGATGAGCGAATATTTGGGTCTGGCTTACTTTGCCGAGGTTCCGCTGGTGGTGTGGGATGTTCAACGAGTGGGACCAAGTACCGGTTTACCCACGCGGACGGCTCAAGGAGATATTACCGAAGTCTATTTCATGAGCCATGGAGACACCCAGCTTATCCAGTTGTTCCCCGGCAATATTAATGAGTGCTTTGAATTTGGTTGGAAAGCCTTTGATATCGCTGAACGTTTGCAAATGCCGGTGGTGGTGATGAGCGATCTGGATTTGGGGATGAATAACTGGATGTGCGATCCTTTTGAATATCCTCAAACCCCAATGGATCGGGGAAAGATTTTGTGGGAGAAGGACCTGGAAGAGATCCTACAGAAAAACGAAGGCAAATGGGGAAGATATCTGGATTTAGATGGCGATGGAATCCCGTATCGTACGGTTCCCGGAAATCTCCACCCAAAGAGCGCGTATTTTGCCCGTGGAACAGGACATGATGAATTTGCCGGGTATTCCGAAGATCCAGAAGTCTGGGAGCGGGTACTGGATCGGTTAGCCAAGAAATGGGAAACCGCGAAACAATATGTCCCCGAAAGTGTGTATTACCCAAGAGGGGAGGGAGAGGTTGGCGTGATTGCCGTAGGTTCCACCGAAGCGGCAATTCTGGAAGCCTTGGACCTGCTGGAAAAGGAAGGGATCAAAGCGGATTACCTCAGGATTCGCGCTTTCCCGCTCAAAGAGGATGTGAAACAATTCATCGAATCTCACCAGCGCATCTATGTGGTTGAGATTAATCGGGATGGGCAATTGCGTCAAATTTTGATGATGAACTACCCGGAGCATGCCGGTAAATTTATCAAAGTTTCTCGAATCAACGGCTTGCCCTTAAGTGCCCGATGGGTGAAAGATGAAATACTGGCTCAGGAAAGGAAATAACCATGGCAGACATTCAGACTCTTAATGCGATAGGGCTTTCACGAACCGATTACCGCGGCTTACCCTCGACTTTGTGTCAGGGCTGTGGACATAATGCGGTTTCCAATCAAATTATTCAAGCCATGTATGAAATGAACATCCAGCCAGAGAAGATTGTGAAATTCTCTGGGATTGGTTGTTCCAGTAAAAGTCCCGCCTATTTCCTCGGACGTTCTTTCGCGTTCAACGGTGTGCATGGACGTATGCCTTCTCTGGCAACCGGCGCGTTGTTCGCGGATACTTCTCTGTATGGGATGGGCGTGAGTGGGGACGGTGATACAGCCAGCATAGGCATGGGGCAGTTTAAACACGTCATCCGGCGCAATTTGCCTATGGTGTATATTGTGGAAAATAATGGTGTGTACGGGTTGACCAAGGGGCAATTCTCGGCAACCGCAGAAAAAGGATTAACCCTCAAACACGAAGGGACCAACCTGTTCCTACCGGTAGATATTTGTCTGGAAGCCCTGGCTTCTAATGCTACCTTTGTGGCACGCGGGTTTGCGGGAGATCCCAAACAACTTAAGGAATTGCTCAAAGCCGCAATCAAACATCGTGGAACGGCTGTACTGGATATTATCAGTCCCTGTGTCACCTTTAACAATAAGGATGATACGATACACTCTTACGCTTTTGGCAAAGAGCGTGAAGTGCGTTTACACGATCTGATTTTTGTTCCTGCACGGGATCAGTTAACCATTGAAGATTTTGAAGAGGGTACTGTCCGTGATGTCGAACTGTATGATGGATCGGTTATCACCTTGCGCAAACTGGAACGGGATTATGATCCGACCAGCCGCAGTGAGGCTTTCCGCATTCTGGAAGAGGCGCGTGAGCGGCGCGAGTTAATTACCGGGTTGATTTACGTGGAGCCGGATGCGCCTTCGATCTTCGATCTGTATCAGTTACCGGAAAAACCTCTAAACCGGATGACCGAAGAAGAACTTCGACCTGCATCCCACACCCTCACGAATGTTCATTCGTGGTTGTTTAATAATCTCTGATTAAGGGAATATGACTGAAAAGCCGTGCCGGCGTTATTTCGCCGCACGGCTTTTTTTCATGGTTGATTGCCTCGATGGATGGGACGCTTGGGATCGCGAATCCACTCGCTCCATGACCCTGCGTATAATCGGGCTATCCCCAAGCCGGCAATGGACATTGCCAGAAGGTGATGACAGGAAGTTACGCCTGAACCGCAGTACACAGCCGTGTGGTCCGGAGGTGTTTCTCCAAGAAGTTCTAAAAATTGTTCGCGTAGAATTTCCGGTGGGAGAAACGTACCATCCGGTTTTAGATTGAGTCCATGAAAACGATTCATCGCACCGGGAATATGTCCGGCTACCGGGTCAATCGGTTCTTCTTCTCCCGCATAGCGTTGCGGCGCCCGGGCGTCGATGATTTTCCATTCGTTTCTCCCAAGGATTTCCAGCATTTCTTCCGTAGAAATCACCCAATGGCTTTTTGGGGTTAGGAATGGCGCTCCTTTGGATGGAGAGGGAATTTCTGCCGAGACCTGCCGTTGTTCACACACCCATTTATCCCAACCGCCATCCAGCACGCACACCTGTTCATGTCCCCAGTATTGGAGCATCCACCACAGGCGGGCGGCAAAAGCGCCACCATTCTGGTCATACACCACTACGAGGGAATGGGGTGTGATTCCCCATGTGGATAACCGTTTTGCGAAGGTTTCTGGTTCTGGGAGAGGATGCCGTCCAGTCTGTGGAGTGCGTTCCCCGCTCAGATCTTCATCAAGATGCGCGTAAAATGCTCCGGGAATATGGGATTGGCGGTATTGTTCTCTGCCCCACTCCGTCTGGAAAAGGTCAAATCGGCAATCCACAATGACCAGATTGGGGTCATTGAGAAGATGCTCAAGTTCTTCGGTTTGAATCAGGTCTTGACGGACGGTCATACGATTTTCCCGGATTGAGGGCTGACATAGGTATCGCCGAGTGTGTGAAGCAGGCAGAAATTGGGCTGTCTCATGGCGCCTACCGGTAAACCAGAAATCAATACGATTTGTTCCCCTTTATGAAATCCCAATTTGCCCAATAACATCTCTTCGACAATTTGCAGCATGCTTTCGACAGAATAGGCAAACGGTACATAATGGGCACTGACCCCCCAAAACAGCCCTAATTTTTGCAGGGTTTCCTGAACGGGGGTAAACGCCAGAATTGGAACGATTGGGCGAGATTTTGAGGTAAATAAAGCCGTCCTGCCTGTTTCAGTAAATACCACAATGGCTTTCACGTCTCGATCATGGGCAAGTTCCCGGGCTGCCCAGGTAATCGACAATGCATCGCTTTGCACCGCCTCGCGGGGCAAGTCCTTATAATGTCCCCACATGGAATAATTGGCTTCGGCATCTTCAACAATCGAAGCCATGGTGCGAATTGCTTCGACTGGATACTTCCCTGCAGCGGTTTCAGCCGAAAGCATCACTGCATCTGTCCCATCAAAGACGGCATTGGCAATGTCGGAAGCCTCGGCGCGTGTGGGACGTGGGTTATGAATCATGCTTTCCAGCATCTGCGTGGCGGTGATCACGATTTTAGCGTGACGATTAGCCAGATAAATGATCTCCTTCTGCAACGTGGGAACTTCAGCGAGGGACATTTCTACCCCTAAGTCGCCACGGGCAACCATGACGCCATCTGCCTCATGAATGATTTCATGCAGGTTCTGAATGGCTTCGGGAAGTTCGATTTTGGCGATGACCAGTGGAGCAGAGCATTTTTCACTACACTGAGATGCGATAACACTTTTTACGGCTCGAACGTCCCCGGCAGTTCTCACAAAAGACATCGCAACAACATCCACACCGTTTTCAAGCCCAAAGATGAGATCATCCCGGTCTTTCTCGGTAAATCCTTCAATTCCCAGATTGGCTTCGGGAAGATTTACCCCTTTTTGAGAGCGCAGATTTCCTCCGTTGATGACCTCGCAGAGAATGTAATCTGCAGAGACTTCACGAACTTTCAGTTCTAAATTTCCATCATCCATCAAAACCCGGTTTCCTTCATGGACGCTGGACTCCAGATTGGGCACATCCATGGGAATTATCTGGACAGACGGGGGAATTTCAGGAAGTGTTTTTTTCGAGGTCAGGGCAATCAGTTCGCCGGGATCGAGGTCAATGCCATTCTCGGGCAAGATTCCCACTCTTAATTTGGGGCCCTGCAGGTCTTGTAGAATGGTGATTTCCTTTCCCAGTTCTGTAGAAATCTGTCGAATGGTTTGAATCCGTTTCGCATGTTGTTCATGGCTACCGTGAGAGAAATTCAAACGGGCGACATCCATTCCGGCTTCTGCCATTGCGCGGATCGTCTCTGCGTTTTCGCTTGCAGGACCTAAAGTGGCAATAATTTTCACTCGTCTGTTCAAGTTTGCCTCCCGTTTTTTTCAAAATTATACCGCCGCTCCGAGACCGGAGCGGCGGTGATTTCTAGAGGCTGGTCAAGACGTCGCGGATTTTTGGGAGTGCCCAATCTATGGTAGCACGGTCGATGATCAGAGGCGGTGCGAATCGGATGACATGCATGTGGGTTTCTTTTGCCAGGATGCCAAGGGTCTTCAAGGCTTCACAGAATCGGCGAGCGCCACCGGCTTCGGGCTTTAACTCTACGCCGATCAGTAAACCTTTTCCACGAACCTCTTTGATGTGTTTGCTGGGAATTTCTGCCAGTTGTTCGATGAAATACTCGCCTTGAATCGCGGCATTTTCAATCAAATTTTCTTCCTGCAACACTCGAATGGCAGCCCGGGCAATTGCCGCCGCAAGCGGGTTTCCTCCAAAGGTGGAACCGTGTTCACCGGGTTGGAACAATCCCATGAGTGGCTCATCCGCCAGGACGGCAGAAACCGGATAAAAACCTCCGGAGAGGGCTTTACCAACCACTACCATGTCCGGGCGTACATTTTCATGCTGGCAGGCAAATAATTTTCCGGTTCGTCCCAATCCCGTTTGAATTTCATCGGCAATAAAAAGCACCTGATGTTTCTGGCAAATCTCAGCCACCTGCTTCAGGTACCCCGCAGGGGGGATAATCACACCGGCTTCCCCTTGAATCGGTTCAATGAGCACCGCGGCAGTGTTGGGGGTAATTGCCTTTTCAAGGGCTTCCGTATCACCATACGGCACCACGACAAAGCCCGGCGTGAAGGGTCCAAAAGGCTCTTTGTAGGCTGGCTCGGTAGAAAATGAGATAATCGTGGTTGTGCGTCCGTGGAAGTTACCGCTGGCAACAATGATTTCCGCCTGGTATTTGGGAACTTTCTTGACCTCGTATGCCCACTTACGCGCCAGTTTAATGGCGGTTTCGACAGCCTCTGCCCCGCTATTCATCGGAAGTGACATATCATAGCCGGTCATTTCCGAGAGTTCTTGATATAAGAGGGGTAACTGGTCGTTTCGAAATGCTCGAGAGGTCAGGGTCACCCGGGAGGCTTGTTCGATCATTGCCTGCAGGATTTTGGGGTGCACATGTCCCTGGTTCAAGGCAGAATAAGCCGACAGGCAGTCCAGATATTGATTGCCTTCCACATCATATACCCAGACGCCCTGTGCTCGTTCAATGACCACATCCAGGGGATGATAGTTGTGTGCGCCGTGCTTTTCTTCCAGTTCAATGAAATATTGAGATTTCATAGATTCCTTCTATTCACTACCCTGCTTGGAATAATCGGACCAGGATGGCTTTTTGAGCATGCAGACGGTTGTGTGCCTGAGGGAAGAGGGCAGAATGTGGACCATCGGCAACAGCATCGGTGATTTCCTGCCCGCGATGAGCGGGTAAGCAGTGCATCACGATGCAGTCCTTGTCAGCCTCACTGACCAGTTGTTCATTCACCTGATAAGGTGGAAAGACCTTTTCGCGTTCTCTGGCTTCGGCTTCCTGTCCCATGCTCGTCCAGGTATCGGTGTAGATGACCTGAGCATTCTTAACGGCTTCATGGGGGTCCCGGGTGAAACGCACCGTTGACCCGCTCTGAGCCGCAAATTGCAGACCCAATTCGACGGCTTGTTTGGGCATATCGTACCCTTCTGGACCACTGTGGGTGAAATTTCCACCCAGTTTGGTGACAATGTGCATCAGTGAGACACATACGTTGTTCCCATCGCCTACAAAGGTAACGTTGATGCCCTTGAGCGTGCCAAACTTTTCCAGAATGGTCAGTGCGTCTGCCATTGCCTGGCAGGGGTGGTCATAATCGCTCAAACCATTGATCACCGGTACGCTTGCCCATTTGGCGAGTTCCAGGACGTGCTCGTGGGCAAAGACCCTCGCCATGATGGCGTGAACATAACCGGAGAGAACCCGTGCTACGTCGGCGATGGATTCCCGTTGTCCTAAACCAATTTCGTTGGGAGAAAGGTATAATGCATCGCCTCCCAGGTGGCGCATTGCCATGTCAAAACTTACCCGAGTGCGTAAACTGGGCTTCTGGAAAATCATTCCCAGCACTTTCCCTTTCAGAAGCGGGGGGTTGCCTCCGGAAAAGTACTCTTTTTTGAGTTGGATTGCCAGATCCAGCATGCTTTGAAGTTCTTCGGGGGTGAAATCTTGAATACTGATGAAATCCTTTTTCATAACCACTCCTGTTGATCAGAAAGTCGTGGAATCGGATGTAGTATAACATAAGGAAACAGGTCTTCGCATCCGTCATTCGAATTGCCTTTGGCTGAATAATGTCATAACCTGAGGCTTTCCCAATTGGCGCTTCAGGTTTTGGTTGTGAAGAATAACTATTCCTGTAAATTTGACATTCCTCACTGCTATTCCCTCTCTTTTTTTCTCCAGCAGGTATTTCTAAGTTTGCTTTGGAGGAGATCTTTTTCACCTTTCAGAAAGGGTTGATTCATCGCGAGGAATTTGTAAATCAGTTGGGATGGTAGGTGGTAAAATTATCCAGATTTTTATAAAAAATATGCAGGTGAATAACCTGTATTTTCACGAATTTACGACAAGGGGCGGCATGATGGAGACAAAAGAATTTCAAAACAAAGCCTTGAATACCATTCGATTTCTCTCTGCTGATGGTGTCCAGAAAGCCAATTCCGGGCATCCTGGCTTGCCCATGGGCGCTGCTGCAATTGCCTACACGGTTTGGACAAGGCACTTGAAGCATAATCCAGCAAATCCAAAGTGGTTCAACCGCGATCGCTTTATCCTGTCCGGCGGACATGGATCGATGCTGTTGTACAGTTTATTGCATTTAACCGGGTATGATCTCCCGCTGGAAGAACTTCAACAATTCCGCCAGTGGGGAAGTCGAACTCCCGGACACCCTGAATTTGGACTGACTCCGGGCGTGGAAACAACCACTGGACCGCTTGGACAGGGGTTTGCTAATGGTGTAGGCATGGCAATTGCCGGGAAACATTTGGCGGCAGTGTACAATCGCCCTGGTCATGAAATCATCGATTATTTCGTCTATGCCTTAGTCACCGATGGGGACTTAATGGAAGGCGTTGCCGCAGAAGCCGCTTCTCTGGCAGGGCACTTGAAGTTAGGGAACTTGATTTATTTATACGATGATAACCGCATTTCCATAGAAGGCTCCACGGAAGTTGCTTTTACCGAGAATCGTGCCAGGCGTTTTGAAGCCTATGGATGGCAGGTGCTTTTCGTTGAGGATGGCAACGATGTGGATGCCATCGACGCCGCGATTTCGCTGGCGAAAACCGACCCACGCCCCAGTCTGATTATTGCAAGAACGCACATCGGCTACGGTTTACCCACCCGACAGGATACTGCAAAAGCGCATGGTGAACCTCCGGGGGAAGAAGAACTGCGGGGTGCAAAGCAAAAATTAGGCTGGCCCCTCGAACCGGCTTTCTACATTCCTGAAGATGTTCTGGCGTTTTTCCGTCAGGCTGTAGAACGCGGTAAGCAATCGGAAGAAGAATGGCAAGCCAGATGGAATGCCTATCGCCAGGAATATCCGGAGTTAGCCTCCGAACTGGAAAGGCGAATTCAGGGGGATTTACCGTCTGGATGGGCAGATGATTTACCTGAGTTTCCCGCGGATCCAAAGGGGATGGCGACGCGTGTTGCCTCTGGAAAGATCATCAACGCGCTTGCCGCTCGATTGCCCGAGTTAATGGGCGGCTCCGCCGATTTAGCGCCTTCGACCATGACGTGGATCACTTCATCGGCTTCTTTCCAGGCTGAAACACCGGAAGGAAGGAATCTGCAGTTTGGCGTTCGGGAACACGGCATGGGGGGCATTGTGAATGGCATGGCTTACAACGGCGCCTTTATTCCCTTTGGCTCAACTTTTCTGGTGTTTGCAGATTACATGCGCCCTGCCATCCGTTTGTCTGCGCTTTCACATTTAGGTTCCATTTGGGTTTTCACGCACGACAGTATTGGTTTGGGAGAAGATGGACCTACTCACCAACCTGTTGAACATCTGGCAAGTTTGCGGGCAATTCCCAATCTGGTGGTCCTCCGACCAGCGGATGCCAATGAAACCCGTGAAGCGTGGAAAGTCGCCATTGAGCGACGCAACGCTCCTACAGCGCTGGCGCTTTCCCGGCAACCTGTGCCAACGCTGGATCGAACCGAATGTGCTCCTGCAAGTGGTGTTGCCAGAGGCGCGTATGTGTTGGCAGATTGGGGCAATCGCTCTCCCGAAGTGATTCTGATGGCTTCGGGCTCGGAAGTGTCGCTCATCTACGAAGCCGGCAAGGAATTGGTCAAACAGGGTGTATCCGTGCGTCTGGTTTCTTTCCCGTCCTGGGAACTGTTTGCCCAGCAAGATTTATCTTATCGGGAAAGTGTATTACCTTCCCAGATCAAACATCGGATTGCTGTGGAAGCAGGTGTGAGCATGGGATGGGAACGTTGGGTTGGCTGCGAGGGTAAGATCATTTCCATTGAGCGCTTCGGCGCTTCGGCTCCCTACAAAGTCATTTACCAGCAGTTGGGATTAACCGTAGAGAGAATTGTTGAAGAGACTCGTGCACTTTTGAAGGGAGGGCGCTGAAATGCGTGTAGCCGTAGCGTGCGATCATGGCGGTTTCCCGTTGAAAGCCGCTGTCCTTCGTGTGGTTCAAGAAGAAGGGCATGAGGCAATTGATCTGGGTGCGTATGATGCTCAGAGTTCCGATTATCCTGACTTTGCGGAGAAGGTTGGAGAAGCCATTCTCGGTGGAAAAGCGGAACGGGGGATTCTGATATGTGGTTCGGGAGTGGGTGCCTGCATTGCCGCAAATAAAATCCACGGCATTTATGCGGGAGTCTGCCACGATACTTATTCCGCTCATCAGGGCGTTGAGCATGATGATATGAATGTCCTCTGTCTTGGCGCAAGGATCGTCGGAGAAGAACTCGCCAAAGAACTGGTTCGTGCGTTTCTTAGAGCGGAATTTTCTCGTGAAGAGCGCCATGTTCGCAGAGTTCAGAAAGTCCGTAAAATTGAGCAGAAAGGAGCGGTTCAACCGTAAGAAATATGAGCAACCGATTCCAGGAATTATTACAGGCGGCTCAGTCGCTTTGGTATGACAATATTCAGCGTTCCCTGATTAAGAACGGGGTCCTGAAGCAGATGATTGAACGGGGTGAAATTCGCGGCATTACCTCCAACCCCACGATCTTTAATCTGGCAATCTCCAAATCCAATGATTATGACTCCGCAATCGCACCAATGGCTTGGGCAGGCTGGAGTGCCGAGGAGATGTTCTACCAGTTAGCAGTGGAAGATATCCAATCTGCTGCTGATCTGTTCCTGCCCCTTTATCAGCAAAGCAATCGTGCCGATGGCTATGTGAGCCTGGAGGTGAGCCCGTATCTTGCAAGGGATGCTCAAAACACTCTGCGGGAAGCAAATGAACTTTGGAAGCGTGTAAACCGTCCCAATTTGATGATAAAAATTCCCGCCACTCGGGAAGGACTGACTGCCATTCGCGAGGCAATCGCACAGGGAATTAATGTCAATGTGACCCTGATTTTTTCCCTCGAACGTTACCGTGAAGTGATTGAGGCTTATCTGGCTGGACTGGAACAGCGCGTTCAGGCTGGTTTACCCATTGATCATATTGCATCGGTGGCGTCATTCTTTGTGTCTCGGGTGGATACCAAGGTGGATGCCCTTCTGGAGAAAGGAATTGCGGAAGGAAAACTGGGAGAAGAGGCGCGCGCACTTCTGGGAAAAACCGCTGTTGCCAATGCCAGACAGGCATACCAGATTTTCAAAGAGGCATTCAACTCTCCCCGTTTTGAATCCCTGGCTCAAAAAGGAGCCCGGGTACAGCGTCCCCTCTGGGCTTCCACCAGCACCAAGAACCCGAATTACCGGGATGTCCTGTACGTGGAAGAACTCATCGGTCCCTTCACGGTCAATACGGTTCCCCCTCAAACTCTGGATGCCTTCCGAGACCATGGACGGGTTGCTTTAACACTCGAACAGGGGGTTGAGGATGCAAGGGCGCATCTGGAAACCCTTGAACGATTGGGTATTTCCATGTCGATGGTTACGGCTCAACTGGAAGATGAAGGGGTCAAAGCCTTTGCCGATTCGTTTACCACACTCTTGCAAACGTTAAACCAGCGCAAAGAGGAGTTTAGATCTACTTTGGGACCTCTGGCTGAGTCTGTCTCCCGGCGGGTGAAGTGGTTTGAGGAGGTACGATTTCCTGAACGGTTTCATCGGCACGATCCCACGCTTTGGTCTTCGCTTCCAGAAGATCAAGAGGAGATCGTTAAGCGGATGGGCTGGTTGGAAGCGCCGCAAACAAGTCGGGCTCTCATTCCCGCCATTCAGGAATTTGCCCGGGAAGTGTCCAGAGCAGGATTCACTCATGCGGTGTTGTTAGGAATGGGCGGTTCTTCTTTAGCCCCTGAGGTCCTTCGTCAGGTTTTTGGGGTCGGAAAAATTGAAGACCGTCCCGCTTTAGATTTGCTCATCCTGGATTCCACCGATCCTGCCCAGGTGATGGCGGCGGAAGCCTGGTCGCCCATGGAAAAGACTCTCTACATTGTCTCCAGCAAATCAGGAACCACCATTGAGATTACAGCCTTCATGGAGTATTTCTGGAAGAAAGCCGAAGAATGCTTGGGGGTGGAAGCCGGCGCTCATTTTATTGCCATCACCGATCCCGGAACAAAACTGGAGAAGATTGCCGGCGAACGCGGTTTTCGCAAGGTGTTCTTGGCAGATCCCACGGTCGGCGGTCGGAATTCGGCGCTGACGGCTTTTGGGCTGGTTCCCGCTGGTTTGCTTGGGATCCCTCTGGACGAGTTTTTATCTCGCGCCGAGCAGGTTGCACAAGAATGCGGTCCTTGCAATCCTGCGGGGCGCAACCCCGGATTCGTCCTTGGGGCAATCATGGGAGAGGCGGCTTTATCCGGGCGGGATAAAGTGACCTTCCTGGCAGATCCTCTGTGGCAGCCGTTAGGAGCATGGCTGGAGCAACTGATTGCCGAAAGCAGTGGAAAGAGAGGGAAAGGCATTGTTCCCGTTGACCTGGAGCCTTTCTACCCTGCTGATGTGTATGGGGATGACCGTTTATTCGTTTACTTACGGGCAACGGGTGAAAAAGATGCCATGGTTCGTCAACTCGTGCAATTGGGACACCCGACGATTGTGCTCACCGCAGAATCCCCCCTGGATCTGGCAGGAGAGTTTTATCGCTGGGAGGTTGCCACAGCAGTGGCTTGCTCCATCATTGGCGTGAACAGTTTTGATCAGCCGGATGTTCAGGACAATAAAGATCGCAGCGTCAAGAAAATCCAATCCTTCCATGAGACCGGCGTTCTGGAACAGGAGAAGCCGGCGTGGGAGAAAAATGGCGTACAGATTTTCAGTAAAGATCCTGTGTTTGGGATGTCCTTGAAAGAAGTCGTCATGCGGTTTTTACAAAACGCTTCTCAGGGAGATTACGTCGCCATTAATGCCTATTTACCGCGTAATCCGGAGATGCAAACCCAATTGGGGAAATTGCGTTACTGGATTCAGCAGTTAACCGGCTTACCCACGACGTTGGGATTTGGTCCTCGTTTCCTGCACTCCACCGGTCAGTTGCACAAAGGGGGGGCAAACAACGGCGTTTTCATCCAGATTACCGCGGATCCACAATTCGACGCGGAAATCCCGGGAATGAACCTGACCTTTGGGCAACTGGAACGTGCTCAGGCTTTGGGCGATTACGAGTCGCTGGTGGCTCGAGGCAGGCGGGTCATTCGGATTCACCTGGGCAAGGAATCTCCCGCGATTCTGGACTTCTAAGCGCATCCAGACTTAAAACAAAAGGCGGAGCCGGGATAAGAGTCACTGCGCTCCGCCTTTTTTCAATAATGGATCAATCAAACAATTTGCTGTGCCATGGCTAAGGAACCCAGGATGCCAGCGCGATTCCCTAAACCGGGTGGCACGAGGTACTGGTCAATGTTCTCCAAAAGGGTACTGGCTTGCACATAGCCATTCAGGAGCGTGAGAACTCTTTGACGAATCACAGGGAATAAGTGGGAACGTTGCATGACCCCACCACCCAGAATCACCTTCTGCGGAGAGGTGGTCAGGATCAGGTTGCTTACTGCCAGAGCAATGTATTCGGCTTCCAAAGCCCAGGCAGGATGCTCATCGGGTAATTGATATCCGGGCATCCCCCACCGCTTTTCCAGTGCGGGACCGGAAGCCAGACCCTCAAAGCAGTCCCCATGATACGGACAGTTGCCAATAAACGGGTCTTTTTTAAGGTCGTGAGGAAGACGCATGTGACCGATTTCAGGGTGCACCAGTCCATGAATCGGTTTGCCGTTGACCAGAATTCCCCCGCCAATCCCTGTGCCAATGGTAATGTAGATAAAATCACTGAGACCCTGCGCGGCTCCCCAGGTGGCTTCGCCAATTGCTGCGCCAACCACGTCATGTTCAAAGGCTACAGGGAGATTGAGGGCTTTTCGGAATGTTCCCACGACATTGGTGTTTTTCCATCCCGGTTTGGGTGTGGTAGTGATAAATCCATATGTGGGGGAATGAGGATTTAAATCAATGGGACCGAAACAGGCGATTCCCAGGCTTCTTAATTGTTCCCGATATTTTTCCTGTTGTTCTTTAAAAAACGCAATGGCTTTTCCCAGTGTCTCCTCAGGATGAGTCGTGGGGATGCGAATTTCCGCCCGGATGTCATCGGGTCCGGTCCCAACTGCACAGATAAACTTGGTTCCACCGGCTTCAATTCCACCTACGAGTTTCGACATATGCCCTCCCTGATAAATGTCCTTTAATAAAATTATAAGCGTAAACCAGCCGACTTAACCAGCCTTAATCCGGTATAATCTACTTATGCTCTGAAAATATTATTTTCTTTCCTCAGAGCAAAATTGTTTTTTATTTCATTCCACCCGATGAGGAAATCATATGGACATCTTTGAGAAAACTCGTCAATTCACTGCCGCAAAGGAGGCAATAAAAGAAGGGTATTACCCATATTTTATCCCCCTCAACGAAAACGAAGGCACGGAAGTGGTGTACAAAGGACACCGCTTGATCATGTGTGGATCAAATAATTACCTGGGACTGACCACACATCCCAAAGTACGAGAGGCTGCCGAGCAAGCCATCAAAAGATACGGTACCAGTTGTACCGGGTCCCGTTTTCTAAATGGTACTCTGGAAATGCACGAGGAACTGGAGCGTCGGCTGGCTAAGTGGGTCAAAAAGGAAGCCGCACTTGTGTTTTCTACCGGTATGCAAGCCAATCTAGGGGCGGTATCGGCAATCGTTGGGCGTGGGGATTATGTGATTCTGGATAAAGACGATCATGCCAGTATTGTGGATGGTGCACGCTTAAGTTTTGGGGAGATTGCCCGATTCCGCCATAATGATGTGGCTCATCTGGAAAAGGTACTTCAATCCCTTCCGGAATCTGCCGGTAAACTGGTCGTTGTGGACGGCGTCTTCAGCATGGGAGGCGACCTGGCACCTCTTCAGGAAATGGTACCTGTGTGCCAGAAATACGGCGCGAGATTGATGGTGGATGATGCTCACGGTATGGGCGTGATGGGAGGAGGTAGAGGAACTGCGGAAGAACTGGGGGTCACCGAGCAGGTGGACCTGATCATGTCCACTTTCAGCAAGTCATTTGCCTCCTTGGGTGGATTTATTGCTGGAGATGAAGATGTTGTTCATTACATCAAACATCATGCCCGTTCATTGATCTTCAGCGCCAGCATTCCTCCGGCAAATGCCGCTGCCGCTTTGGCTGCGCTGGAAATCATGGAACAAGAACCTGAGCGTGTCCAGCGGGTCATTGAAATTGGAAAGAAAATGAAGGCAGCCTTTGAAGAGATGGGGTATAACACCGGAAATTCCCAAACTCCGATTATCCCTATCATCATTGGTGATGATCAAAAAACTTTCTTCTTCTGGAAAGCCCTGTTTGAAGCCGGTGTATTTGTCAATCCGGTGATTTCTCCGGCAGTTCCTCCGGGCATGCAGTTGCTGCGTACCAGTTACATGGCTACTCACACGGATGAGCAACTGGATCGGGTGCTGGAAATTTTCTACCAGATTGGCAAACAAATGGCGATCATATAAAATGCGAGCGGGCTTTCCTAAAAAAGCCCGCTCTGCATTATTATTTCAGTCTATACAGAATGCCAATGGTATTTGGACCGCAGTGGCTGGCGATCACTGAACCAGCATGAGTGATGAGAACCTCTTCAATGGGTGCGCGGTTTAACAACTCCTGTTTGAGGAATTCAGCATCTTCATCGCATCCTGTGTGAGTGACAAACACTCTCTTCAACCAGACTTGAGGCAAATCTTTCTCAAAGTCTGAGATCATTGCCATCAGTCCTTTTCGCCGCGCTCCTCGGGTTTTTGAACGAACTCCCAGGGTTCCATCTTTTCGGACTTCGATAATCGGGCGAATGGAGAGTAAACTCCCCATCAGGTTCTGCAGTGCGGAACACCTGCCGCCTTTGTATAAATAATCAAGAGTATCAATGATGAAAGAGGTGCGTACTTTGGGAACGCGTTGGGAGATTTCTGTGGCTATTTGGGCGGCATCGTAACCTGCATCTCGTAATTCTGCGGCTTCAATTGCCAGCATTCCAATGCCTGTGGAGAGGTTCAGGCTGTCCACAATGTGGATATCGTCCCGTCCAAGGTTTTCTTTGGCAAGGATGGCATTTTTCAATGTGGCTGAGAGTTGAGAGGAAATGCCAATATACACATGAGGACCCGGCGCTTCAAACCGCTTCAGAAAATCCCCTATGGAAGCCGCTGAAGTTTTCGGTAACCTTCCCGTTCTGGCAACGAAGTCAAATAATTGGGGAAGGTGAATTTCAACACCGTCCAGATAGGTTTTATCATCCAGAAGAACGTACAGCGGGATGACGGAAAGGTTATAACGCTCAATCAAAGAAGGGCTTAAATCGGCAGTGCTGTCTGTCCAAATGGTCACCATAATTCCCTCAAAACCAGTTTCGTTTTTTGAAAAAAAGAATCATTCCTGAAGCAATCAGGATGAAAATACCCCACACCATCAAATAACCCAAACGCCACTCCAGTTCTGGCATATACCTGAAATTCATCCCATAAACTCCTGCTACAAAGGATAACGGCAGGAAGAGGGTGGAAACAATCGTCAGGGCTTTCATGATTTCATTTAGCCTTAAGGATGTGGAATTCAGATAGATATCCAGAATCCCGGTGACGATGTCTCGAAGTGACTCCGATAAATCTTGAAGCCGCACAAGGTGATCGTAAATATCTCTGAAATAAATCCTGCTTTGCCGGTCAATTAAGGAAAAGTCATCCCGGCTGAGCCGATTGACAATTTCTCGTTGAGGGGCGACCAGTCTGCGCAGGGACATCAGGGCATGTTTCATTTCCAGCGTTTTCGAGAGTACTTCTGGAGTAGGGGACTGCAGAACCTGATCTTCCAGATACTCGATTTGCTCATCAATTTCGTCCAGAACTGGTAAGTAGTCATCCACAAGGCGGTCAAGAATGGCGTGACATAAGAAATCAGACCCACGTGTGAGCAGGCGTTCATCTTTCTCAAGGCGTTGCCAAACCCCCTCAATAGGAGCGACATGCATTTCATGGGCAACAGTCACCACGTAATTATTTCCGAGGAAGAGATCCAGTTCCACTGGCTCTGAAATTTCCCAGAATTTTCCGGGAGGAAGTGCGTGCATGATCATGAACAGGTAGTCCCCAAAATCATCCATTTTGGGAACTTGATAACCGTTGCTGGTACAGTCTTCAATGGTGAGAGGGTGGAAGTGAAATAAATCTCCCAGGATGGTTTGCAGTTCTTCTTCGGTAGGTGCGTTCAAACAAACCCACAACAATCCATCGGGGTCCTGTAATGCCTCTTGTAATTCCCCAAACGAGAGGTTTACCTTTGGGGGATGATTGTTTGTGTAGTACAAGGATCGTATCATGATGCAGAGACTACCACAATGAACAATGTGAAAGGTATTTTATTCGATTTTGCCCTTTTTGTGGGTAACTTTAGATGATCCCGAAAAAAGATTTGGCAATTCAGCCTGTTCCCATTACAATCAAAAAAAGTCTAAAAACGAGGGAACGATGCAGGATATTGATAAGAACCAGATAACCCAGATGTTGATGCAAGCCTTTCAGCCCGAAAAAGCAGCGGGCATGAAAGCCGTGATTCAAATTGAACTTAGCGGGAATCCAGGCGGAAATTATTACCTTCGTATCGAAAATGGACGTCTGGACGGAGGAGAAGGCAAGGTAGAAAAACCCCATCTGACATTAATCTCAGATGTTCAAACCATTATGGATTTGTTCCAAAAGAAAAGCGACCCGATGAATGCTTTTTTTCAGGGTCGCTTACAGATCAAAGGGGATATGGGATTGGCGATGAAATTGCTTCAGGTGTTTAAGAACCCTTTGGGTTAGTAGATACCCCAATCGTCGATCAATCCTTCTTCCATATAGGAAAAATCCCACATTTCATCAGCCCGGAAATCAATGTGAGTGGGCATGCCTAAGACTTCTTCTGTCTTCTGACGGGTAGTCTCCAGCATGGCTGGACCATATGGGCAGAATGGCGTGGTCAAAATCATTTTGATTAACGCATTTCCATCCTGAATAGTCACGTCTCGTACCAACCCTAACTGGATAATATTTAAGCCAATTTCTGGATCTACTATGGTCCGCAGGGCTTCAGTGAGGGGTTCGACCAGTTCGGGATGTGTGGAATCGATTCCCCATTCTGGACGGTTCATATTTTGGTTTTCGGTCATCCTGATTTCTCCAAGGCAGATTTTTTATTGATGACGTAACTGCAGTGAGGATCTCCTGATAGCACACACGAGATTTTCTCGGCAGGGACTGAAAGCATGGTGCTGATCAATTGCTGGTCCACAGCGCATACTTCCGGGTGCGATTGCCCGATTTGATAGTACGGACAGGTGATTTCTCGAATGATATACTGATCGTCTTGCTGTTCCCATTCAACGGTGAACCCTTCCTGCGCCAGTAATTGTTTGACGGCTTCCATCTTCTGTTCAAATGGAAGGGATTTCACTTTTTCCGCCGCATCGGCTGCAATGTCTTCTGCAATTTGCTCAAACAGTTTGCTGACCATGGGGGCGGGGAGGGCTTCTTTTAATTGTTCCAGTAAACGGTTGGTCAGACGAAGATACCGCGAGGGAAAACGCTCCATTCCTTTTTCGGATAGAGAGTACACCTGCCGGGGTCTCCCCACGCCATGCCGTTCTTCATCAATAACGATTAACCCTTCTGCCATTAAGGCATTCAGGTGATGTCTCACGGAGATACCGTTAATCCCCGCGGCATCTGCCAGTTCCTTGATGGTAGATTTGGGGTGGGTTAATAGCGTATGAAGAATTCTGTCTCGCGTACTCTTAATCTGTTCCATAGACCTTCTGTTTACCCTTTGTTTTGTAGTATAACGATTTCCTGAGAATTTGTCAATATATAAGATTTTTATATTAAATATTGACGCAGGAGACCTGCTGTGCTATAATGCCATCAATTCAATTGGATATTCCGGACGATAAAGGAGTTGAAGTTATGTCTGAGTTGGTCATCAAAAATTTACATGTAGCCATAGAAGGGAAAGAAATTATTCGAGGGTTGGATTTAACCATTCGTCAGGGTGAGGTTCACGCCATCATGGGACCCAACGGGACGGGAAAGTCTACCCTTGCATATACGCTGATGGGGCATCCCTCTTATGAAGTCACCGAAGGTGAGGTTTGGTTCAAGGGGCAAAACATCCTTGAACTGGAGCCCGATGAGCGCTCGCGGTTGGGTATCTTCCTGGCTTTTCAATATCCGGTTGCCATCCCCGGGGTTACGGTAGCCAATTTCCTGCGCACTGCCATTAATGCCCGGCGGCGTGCTGGAAACCCTGAGGATAAGGGAATTCCCATCCCTGAATTTCGTAAACTGCTTAAATCCAAGATGGAACTTCTGAAGATGGATCCTTCTTTCGCCGGGAGATACCTGAATGATGGCTTTTCCGGTGGTGAGAAAAAACGCGCCGAAATTTTGCAGATGGCGATGCTCCAACCCGAAATTGCTATTTTGGACGAGACCGACTCAGGGCTGGATATCGATGCTCTTCGCATCGTTGCCGAAGGGGTGAATGCCCTTCGCGGCAAGGATTTAGGGGTATTGGTGATTACTCACTATCAGCGCATCTTAAACTACATTACTCCCGACTTTGTCCATATCATGTTGGGTGGTCGCATTGTAGAGTCTGGTGATGCCGAACTCGCCCTCCACCTTGAAGAGCACGGGTACGATTGGGTGCGTGAAAAGTACGAAGCCGTTTCCTAGTGTTTTAGTGGTATCAGGAGGTTGATATGTCGAACTCCCCGCAGAATGATTTTTTAGAGGCTCTGGATCAATATCGGTATGGTTTCAGCGACCCGGAAACTTATGTCTTTAAGAGCCGTAAAGGGCTGGATCGAGAGGTCGTGGAACAAATCTCCCGGATGAAGGGTGAGCCTCAATGGATGCTGGAATTTCGCCTCAAAGCCCTGGAGCATTTCTTGAAGCGTCCCATGCCTACATGGGGGGCTGATTTGAGTGACCTCAATCTGGATGACATTTATTACTACGTCAAGCCAACCGAAAAAGAGGGACGTTCCTGGGATGACGTGCCAGCCACCATCAAGGAAACATTCACTCGATTGGGAATCCCGGAAGCAGAGCAAAAATTCCTTGCGGGTGTTGGTGCTCAGTATGAATCCGAAATGGTGTATCACAGCATTCAGGAGCACCTTGAAAAGCAAGGTGTGATTTTCCTGAGCATTGAAGATGGGTTGCGGAAGCATCCTGACCTCTTTCGGGAGTATTTTGGGACGGTAGTTCCCATTGAAGATAATAAATTTGCGGCTTTGAACAGTGCCGTTTGGTCTGGTGGGTCCTTTGTGTATGTTCCCAAAGGGGTAAAGGTTGACTTGCCGCTCCAGGCGTACTTCCGTTTGAACGTTGCGAACATTGGTCAGTTTGAACGTACGCTGATTATCGCGGATGAAGGCGCACAGGTTCATTATGTAGAAGGTTGTACCGCACCCCAATATACCACCGATTCATTCCATAGTGGGGTGATCGAAATCGTGGTGAAGCGTGGGGCGCGTGTTCGTTATTCCACCATTCAAAACTGGTCGAATAACGTTTATAACCTGGTCACTCAGCGTGCAGTGGTCTATGCAGATGGGGTCATGGAATGGGTGGATGCCAATCTTGGCTCTAAAGTGACCATGAAATATCCCTCCTGTTATCTGATGGAACCCGGTGCCCGGGGAGAAATTCTCTCAATTGCCTTTGCAGGAAAAGGACAACATCAGGACGCTGGTGGCAAGGTGGTACATTTTGCACCTCACACCAGCAGTAAGATTACCTCGAAGTCAATCAGCAAAAGTGGTGGGCGCACTTCCTACCGCGGCTTGTTGAAGGTGTATAAAGGCGCTGAGGGTGTTCGCTCGAACGTGGTTTGCGATGCTCTTCTTCTGGACGATAAGTCTCGCTCCGATACCTATCCGTATATTGAAATTGATGAAGAAGATGTAACCATTGGACACGAGGCTTCGGTTTCCAAAGTTGGAGAAGAGCAACTCTTCTACCTGATGAGCCGAGGCTTGAGCGAGGAAGAAGCCACTACCATGGTCGTATCGGGATTCATTGAGCCTTTGGTTAAAGAACTTCCCATGGAATATGCCGTAGAGATGAATCGGCTGATTCAGTTGCAAATGGAAGGCTCAATCGGTTAACGGAGGAACAATCATGGCAATGCAGGAAACACCGCGTATTATTACCCGTACTCGTCGGGCGGATATTGCGAAACCTGAGGAATTTCAATTTGATGAAAGTGCGGTAGATTTCTCTTTACCGCATCCTGAGTTGATTGCTTATCGTCAGCAAGCCTGGCGTGACTTTAAAAATCTCCCTATGCCCTCTGTTCAGGAAGAGGCATGGCGCAGGACGGACATACGAGGTCTTAAAGCCGACACATTCCGCTTGCCTCGCAAGGAAGAGTACACAGACCTGACACCTCCTCCAGATGAACTTCTTCAACCTCTGGCAGACGGTGAACACGGTGGAGAGATTGTCTTATTCCCCGGCGGTTCCCGCGTTTCTCTGGATGAGGAACTGAAGAAGCGGGGAGTGATCTTTACCGATTATCAAACGGCTTTGCGGGAGCATCCTTCGCTGGTGACAAAAATACTTGGAAAGGCTGTGCGAACATCCGATGGGAAGTTTGCCGCTCTGGCTGGCGCTTTGGCACAAACCGGGGTATTTCTTTATGTCCCTCGCAATGTCCATCTTCCAACCCCTTTACACAGCCTGTTGTGGGGTCCTGGAATCGGACTGGCGCATATCTCTCATATCCTTGTGTATCTTGAAGAAGGCTCCTCTGTAACCTATGTGCATGAGTCTGCCTCTCCGACCGAAATGGATCAGTCCCTCCATGCCGGCATTGTTGAACTCTACGTGGGTCCGGCGGCTCAATTGACTTTCGTCGAATTACAGAGTTGGGGTGAGCACGTCTGGAATTTCACTCATGAGCGAGCAATGGTGGACCGCGATGGTAATCTGGACTGGATTTTTGGTGCCATTGGCAGTCATTTGACCAAGAACTTCTCGGAAATTAATCTGGTGGGAGAGGGCAGTACTGGCAAGATGTCCGGCTTCTATTTCACGGATCATGACCAGCACCTTGACCATGATACCCAGCAGAATCATCTGGCTCCGCACACGACCAGCGACTTGCTCTTCAAAGGAGCGTTGATTCAGGAATCGCGTTCGGTCTGGCAGGGGATGATTTATGTCGCTCCTGGTGCTCAAAAGACGGATGGCTATCAGGCGAACCGTAATCTGGTCCTCAGTCCCAAAGCCCGAGCCGATTCTATCCCGGGGTTGGAAATTCTGGCAGATGATGTGCGCTGCACCCACGGGGCAACGGTTGGGAAAATTGATGAAGACCAGATTTTCTACCTCGTTTCACGGGGGATCCCTCGTCCGCTTGCTGAGCGGTTGATTGTAGAAGGCTTCTTTGATCCAATTATGCAACGCATCCCATTTGAGGGCGTGCGACAACGCTTCCAGAGAACGATTGCTGAAAAGATGCGCGTTTTTGATGAACAGATGGGGCGTTAATATTGTATAATTGTCAGGCTTAATAACTTTGCCAGGAGCAAGTAGATTATGGCACAGTTTTCATACATGAAACCGCCTGAAACCAGTAAGACCTACGAGGTTGGGGATGTCGTAGAAGTATATTGTGACCATGAAAAGGGAGGTCAGCGCATTCGCGGCTGGCTGAAGGGTATCGTGGTTCAGGTGGATGCCAAAATGGTCGCCATTCAATTCCGTTCCAATGTTTTCCTGACCGACGGATGGATGGTTCCTGATCACATTCTCTGGTATCCAATTAACTCCCCTCATGTGCGTTTCCCCGGCGAAAAGAAAGGTCCAGGACGCACAGACTACACAAAGGACTTCTAGGCTATGCCTTCTGTTGAAGAAATTCGGAGACAATTTCCTATCCTCCATCGTCAGGTGCGCAAAGGGGTGCCGCTGATCTATCTTGATTCGGCGGCAACCTCTCAAAAGCCGCTGCAGGTCATTGAGACCATGCAGCGGTTTTACCAGTTAATGAATGCCAACATTCATCGTGGGGTTCACACTCTGGCAGAGGAATCCACTGCGGCTTATGAAAAAGCCCGTGAGAAAATCGCTGCATTTATCGGGGCGTCCTCTGTAAAAGAAGTGATATTCACTCGGAACACAACGGAAGCCATTAATCTCGTAGCCTATTCCTGGGGCAGGAAGTTCTTACAGCCCGGGGATGTGATTATCCTGACCGAAATGGAACATCATTCCAACCTGGTTCCCTGGCAGATATTGGCTTCTGAAAAGGGCATCAGGCTGGAATTTATTCCCGTGCGAGAAGATTTCCTGTTGGATCTGGACGTTTACCGGCAGTTGCTGGAATTGCGTCCCAAACTGGTGGCGTTTACCCACATGTCCAATGTGTTGGGGACGATTAATCCAGCCCGGGAAATGATTCGTCTGGCTCATGAAGTTGGAGCCTTAACCCTTGTTGATGGGGCTCAGTCAGTTCCTCATTTTGCCGTCAATGTGCGAGATTTAGATGTAGACTTCATGGCGTTTTCAGGGCATAAGATGTGTGGTCCCACGGGCATTGGCGTTCTATATGGGAAGCAGGAACTGCTTGAGAAAATGCCGCCATTCTTAGGCGGTGGAGACATGATTAAAAAGGTGCTTCTCCGCGAGTTTGTTGCTAATGCTCTGCCCCATAAATTTGAAGCCGGGACACCAGCCATTGCGGAAGCCATTGGTTTGGGAGCCGCTGTAGATTTTCTCCAGGAAGTAGGGATGGATTGGGTTCTTGCTCATGAGCAAGAGATTACTGCATATGGTGTAGAGCGATTATCTGAAATTCCCGGTTTGAAAATCTTTGGTCCCGATGTTCAACATAAAGGCGGTGTCATCTCGTTCACCATGCAAGGCGTACACCCTCATGATGTGGCTCAGATCCTCGATCGGGATGGTATCGCTGTGCGCGCGGGACACCACTGTGCCATGCCTTTACATGAAAAATTCCATATTCCGGCTACCACTCGTGCCAGTTTCTACCTGTATTCATCCAGAGAAGAGGTGGATAAACTGGCGGCAGGGTTGGAAAAAATCCTCACGATTTTTGGATAGGCGATTTTATGGACGATTTGTACCGGGAAGTAATCATCGAGCGCTATAAAAATCCTCTCTACAAAGGGGAACTGGAACCCTGTGATATTCGCTTTGAGGATGAAAACCCGCTTTGTGGAGATCATATCCGCATAGACTTGCGGGTGGATGACCAGAATCGCGTTACCGAAGCGGCTTTCAGTGGGCATGGATGTGCCATTTCTCAGGCTTCGGCAGATCTTCTGCTGGAATCCATCGTTGGAAAAACTCTGGACGAGGTCAAGGCTCTTTCCAAAGAGGATGTGCTTGATCTCCTTGGAATTGAACTGGGTCCGGTCCGCTTGAAGTGCGCTTTACTTTCCCTAAAGGTCTTGAAAGCCGGCGTGTACGGACTGGGTGAGGCAACCGATGATCTTGTCGGCGAGGAAACTGAGTAATATGAACGACTCTTCCAACATTGAATTTCTACAAATTGTTGAGCAATCTGAACTTCCACCTGGAGAGCGTTTGTTTGTCGAGGTAGAAGGTGTACCGATTGTTCTCTTCAATGTGGGTGGGCAATTCTACGCGATTGGGGATGTTTGCACTCACGATGACGGTCCTCTGGGAGAGGGCGAACTGGATGGCTACTGCATCCGGTGTCCCCGCCATGGTGCAAAATTCGATATCCGCAATGGCAAAGCGCTTACGTTGCCTGCGGTAGAAGATACACTTTCATTCCCGGTACGCGTTGTCAATGGATGGATTGAATTGGGTTTTCCGCGAAAATCAAAGCATTAAACAAATCAAAAGGCGGCTGAAAAGCCGCCTTTTTTGTTACTCTCCGCATGCATTCAGCATTTCCTTACAGCCAAAGGCTCCTACGATCCTCAGGATGTCGAATCCCTCGGCGTATGGTCTTTCGCAAATGGCTCCGTTTCGGATGAGGGTCGCCCGGGTGATTTCTGGATTGAAGTAGTACCGCTGGGCATAGGTTTTGTATTCGGCAAGGGCTTGTATTTTTCGCTCGACATCTTGCTGGCTGACCTCTACCAAAAAACTTGGGAAAAAGCCGTAACTGCTGCGAATCACATCGAAACCCAACACCGTTTTTCCACGGAACGCTCTCAACGCCTCTTCGGTCACTGTACCATGATCCTGATGGATGTCGGCTTTGGTATGAACAAAGATGATATCGGGCTGAAATTTGCGATTCCAATCCAGTAAGTATTCCAGGATCTCCTGACGATAGTGGGGGAATCTTCGTGTTTCGAAGGGTCCTAAAACCACCCATTCTCTGGGAACCCCCAATATATCCATGCTGCGATAGTGTTCCTCGACCAGATTTTTCAAGTCGGGATTTTTCTGATTATCAGAAAGCGTTACACAGCGGATTTCCGTGTGAGGAACGATGTGAGCGATCAAAGCCCCACAGCCCAGTTCAATATCATCTGGATGAGCGCCAAGGAAGAGCACCCTACGCCCATAAAAGATCATGTCGTTGTTCATCATGGTTTACTTTGTAGCGATAAACCCACCGACTACTTTGGTCATCACCAGTTTCCCATCACGCTCAATCCGGGCTTTGGCAACTTGCTCAATTTGCTGCATGATGGTTTCAAACTCCTCTTTGGTTTGAAACAGGCTGTTCCACAACTTGCGATCTTCGGAAAGAGATGCGCGCGTATAGGCGAGGAAGGGGTCCACCGTCTCAAATGTCAGAGGATTCTCGAAAATGTGGGTCTCCACTTTCGAAAACAGTTTTTCAATCGCACTGTAGATTTCCGTGCTGTAGCGTGAACTTCCCGGCATGGGAGGAATGGGTTTTCCGGTGGCTTCCCGAATAATGTCGTAGAAGACTTGCTTATTGGTGGGCATGGGTCCGGTGGTGAATAATCTTCCACCCGGTTTCAACACCCGGTACATTTGTTCAATGGTGAAAGGAATATTTTCTGCGTAGTAAATGGCAAAACAGCAGGATACAAGGTCAAATTGATCACTTTCCAGAGGGAATACCTCATTGAAGTTTAATTCAAAAAATTTGACCTTGCGATTCGTGTTTTCTGCAATCTGGCGCGCCTGCCCCAGCAACTCCTGATTGACATCCCCGCCCAGAATGGTGGCATCGCCACCCAGAAAATCATAAAAGGAAAAGCATTGTTTTCCAGCCCCGCATCCTACATCCAGAATGTGCATTCCCTTGTTTAAGGGGAGGATCTCTAGCATCCAGGCATCAATATCCCTGGCGCCAAATTGATTATGAATGTTGATGCGGGTTTGCAAATCGTTGGTCGTCTCGTGATATTCAATTTTCATGGCTCTCTCCTTTTTTATAATTGGGTGGTAATTATACCTGACCTTTCACCCCTTTTCAGCAGATCCTCGGCAATATTTCTCCGGATAGACTTTCAACAATGCGGGTTGATCCGATCAGGGTGCGCATTAAAACCTTGCCAGGGTTTTCGGTGATAACTCTTCCGATGATCTGGGCTTGATGACCATATGGATGCTCTCTTAATGCTTCCAATGCGGCTTGTGCTTCCACTTCTGGCACGAAAGCAAGAATCTTGCCTTCATTGGCAACATAGAGTGGATCAAAGCCCAGCATTTCACACATGGAACGCACTGCAGGACTGACCGGTAATGCCGTTTCATCCAGAAGGATCCCCACCTGACTTTGTGAGGCAATCTCATTGAGCGTCGTTGCTACCCCGCCTCGGGTGGGGTCACGCAGGACATGGGTGTGAGGTGCTGCTTTCAACAAATGTTGAATCAGATGATTGAGGGGAGCAACGTCGGATTGAATGGGGCTTTGAATGCCCAAGTCTCCTCGTGCGGTCAGGATTGCCATTCCGTGGTCTCCCATCGTCCCCGAGATCAGTACCAGATCACCCGGTTGGGCATTGGCACCATGAATCTCATAGCCAGAAGGCAACCACCCGAATCCGGTAGTGTTGATAAACACCCCATCCATCTTCCCTCGTTCGACCACTTTGGTATCCCCGGCAACAAACACCACACCGGCTTCTTCAGCGGTTTTTTGCATGGAAGCGAGAATCTGTTCCAGCGCTACCACGGGAAAGCCTTCTTCAAGGATAAACGAGGCTGTTAAGTACAATGGAATGGCGCCGGAAACAGCAACGTCGTTAACTGTGCCGGCGACAGCCAGCCGCCCAATGTCTCCGCCCGGAAAAAACAGAGGAAACACCACATGGGAATCGGTAGATACGATCAATTTCCCCTGGCTTTCGGAAAGTTCCGGCAGATCCAGTCTGGCAAAGTCATTCCCTGCCAGGAGAGCAGGACTGGTAAGGTATTTTTGAAAGACCTTACGGATGATGTCATGGGTCATTTTACCGCCGCTCCCATGCCCGAGAACGATTTGTTCGTTATGCGGTAAAGGCAAGGGGCAGGCTAATCCCTGATAATCGGGAAGGGGTTGAATTTCATTTGAATCGTTCATGACTTCACAACCCTGGAGTAACGATAGAATGCAGAACAGGCACCCTCGGCTGAGACCATTGGGGCGCCTAAAGGATGTTCGGGAGTACATTGTGTACCAAAGGCGGGGCATTGACGGGGTTTCTTCACCCCTTGCAGGATTTCCCCGGCGATACAGAGGGGCGATTCGTGAGTCTGGATATGTCCAACCTGGAATCGATATTCGGCGTCAAATTTCTTATAGGTTTCGCGTAGTCCCCAACCGCTTTGTGGAATTAGACCAATGCCACGCCAGTTTCGATCTACCGGCATAAACACCTGCTCGATCATTCTTTGTGCAGGTTGATTTCCCTCTCGTTGAACGGCACGAGGGTAGGCATTGACCACTTCTGCCTTGCCGCTTTCCAGTAATTCAACGGTTTTTAAGATGCCTAGCAGAATATCCGCAGGTTCAAAACCGGTTACGACAATGGGAACCCGATATTTCTCGGCAATGGGCTCATATTCCCAATAGCCCATTACTGTGCATACATGCCCTGCCGCCAGAAAACCCTGAACCCGGTTTGAGGGGGAACTCAGGATGGTATGCATGGCAGGGGGGACCCGAACCTGAGAGACCAGCAGAGAGAAATTATCCAGGTTTTGTGCCTGTGCCTGAAGGATTGCCGCCGCGTTTGCAGGTGCGGTGGTTTCAAATCCGATGGCGAAAAACACCACTTGTTTATCCGGGTTTTCTCGGGCAATCTGTACTGCGTCAATCGGGGAATAGACGACCCGAACATCTCCTCCTCTGGCTCGGATGGAGAAGAGATCATCTGAACTTCCCGGAACGCGTAGCATATCGCCAAAAGAAGTAAAGATGACATCTTTCTGGCTGGCAATTGCCAGGGCTTTGTCAATTTGCTCCAGTGGAGTTACACAAACCGGGCATCCTGGACCATGAACCAGTTCGATTTCGGGTGGAAGAACCTGATCAATCCCATAGCGGAGGATGGCATGGGTTTGCCCACCGCAAATTTCCATCAATATCCATGGTTGGGTGACGGTGCGTTGAATTTGCCTGACAATCCCCTGAATGAGATGATGATCTCGAAAGGGAAGGTTGATATCACTCATAGACTTTCTTCTTCATCCAGCGCGGAGATTTCACTGAGTAATTCTAAAGTCTCTCGGGCTTCTTCTTCACTTAAGAGCGTGATGACGAAACCTGCATGGACTAAGGCGTACTGTCCAATCTCTGCTTCAGGGACCGATTCAAGACAGGCTTCTCGAATGGCGCCGCCAAAATCAATCTTTCCCATTTTCAACCCGCCTTGCTGATAAATTCCAACGATTTTTCCCGGTATTCCCAAACACATAACCATCCTCCTTAACCATTCATCTTCATGGCTTTCCATCCCGCAATCGCTGCTTGACCCAGCGATAACCCGCCGTCATTGGGAGGGACAATTTTGTGGAAGAAAACTCTGAACCCATGTTGCTCCAAAAGCGGTTTGGCTTTTTGCACCAGAACTCGATTTTGCCAGACTCCACCTGAACAAACCACTGTATCGATTCCGGTTTCTGAACGAATGATTTCACTGGCAGAGAGGGCAACTGCTGCCACCCAGTTGTGGAATTTTGCGGAGATGGTCGAGGGTGGAGTGCCAGCCAGCCAGTCATTCAGAATCTCCTGCCATAATGGGACTAATTTTATCTCATTGTCTTGCAGTATAGGGTGGTATGTTCCCTTCTCCTGAACATCGCATAAGGTTTCCAGCGCAATTGCCGCCTGGGCTTCATAATTGGCTTCATGCCGTAATCCAATGCACGATGAAACAGCATCGAAGAGCCTGCCCATACTCGAAGTCCATGGAGTATTGATGCGGTGCTTCAATTGGGAATGAAGTAAAGCCAGTTCATCTCCGCACAGAGCCGAGACGGGCGGTAGATGATCTTCCCATGGAATGCCTGCATGCCAGAGATGCGCCAGTGCTGTGCGGGCAGGTTTTCGAATGGATGCATCACCGCCTGGCAGAGGGATATATTCCAAATGGAATCGGCGATGGTATCCGCCGTACCCCCCAACCAGAATTTCACCTCCCCAGATGGCTCTGTCGTCCCCCAGTCCAGTGCCGTCGAAAATCAGTCCAATGACAGGTTCTTCTGTATCCCACTGATGTTCCACCAGACAGGAAGCCAGATGGGCGTGGTGGTGTTGAATACGCAACAAAGGCAGGTTTTCGCGTTCGGCACGGGCTTCTGCGTATCGTGTAGCCATATAATCGGGATGGAAATCACATGCCAGAACTTCAGGAATGGTTCTAAAAATTTTCTGGTAATGCTCAATTCCTTCCATAAAAGAATTAAGCGTCTCCAGATTCTCCATATCTCCGATGTGGTGGCTCAGGAAAGCGTATCGGTCACGGGTAATGCAGAAGGTATTTTTCAATTCTGCTCCCGTCGCTAAAACCGAGGGAGTTTGAAACGGCATGGAAATGGTGTCGGGAGCATATCCTCGCGCCCGGCGGATGGGAAGAAATCCGCTTGCCGAAACGCTTACTACCGAGTCGTCCACCCGCATATGAATCGGGCGGTTATGCAATAAAAACGCATCCGCGATGTTTTGTAAACGGTTGAGCCCTTCTTCATCCTGATAAGCAATGGGTTCTTCGCTGAGATTGCCGCTGGTCATTACCAGTACTTCAGGGAAACCTTCTTCTGGTTCGAGGAGCAGGTAATGTAACGGCGTGTACGGTAGCATGACCCCAATGGTATTCACATCCGGAGAAACATCCGGTGCAACCTTCGCATCCTTTTTCTTACGCAACAGAACAATTGGTTTTTGCCGTGAGAGAAGAATAGATTTTTCCTCTTCGTCCAATTCTGCAATTTTTTCCGCTCTGGAAAGGTCAAATACCATAACGGCAAAGGGTTTATCGCTGCGCTTCTTCCGGTTGCGCAAAGTCCTCACGGCTTTTTCGTTTGAGGCATCGCAAGCCAGGTGGAAACCTCCCAAACCCTTGACCGCAACAATGGCTCCTTCTTTAAGAAGTTGACGGGCTTTCTGGAGCGCATCTTCCCTTTCAGCAATCTGGCGCCCTTCTATCTCCAACCAGAGGTGCGGACCACATTTAGGACAGGCAATAGGCTGGGCATGGAATCGTCGATCCAGAGGATTGATGTACTCTTCCTGACATTGTGGACACAGGTCAAAGGAAGCCATGGTCGTGTTTGGACGATCATACGGAATGCCCTTGATGATGGTGAATCGTGGTCCACAATTGGTGCAGTTGATGAACGGGTAACGATACCTGCGGTCGTTTGGGTCAAATAATTCTCGCAGGCAGTCCTCGCAGATGCTGATGTCGGGTGAAACCGGCAGAAACTGGCTTTCGGAATCTTCACTCTCCAGAATTAGAAACTCCGTGGCGCCATTGGGAGGAGTTTCGGTAACCCGGATCTGGTCTAAGCGTGCCAGGGGAGGGGGATTATTCTCCAATGCGTGGAGGAACTGTTCGACGTGTTCTCGAATACCGCAAACTTCAATTTCCACTCCACTGGAGGTGTTTCGAACCCATCCGGTCAAAGAATTTTTCACCGCTTCCTGATAGACAAAAGGACGGAAGCCTACTCCCTGGACGATCCCTCTGACAAAAATTCTTACACAATAAAGGGTTGCACCACTCATGAGCGATTTGCTTGAATTTGAGCAGAAAGCCACTGCACCCAGTCTTGAACTCCTTCACCTGTTTTGCAGGAAACCGGGAAGGTTACCAATCCTGGATTCAGCATCTCCACCCCTTGCCGGAAGTAATCCATGTTGAAATTGACATAAGGCATCAGGTCGGTTTTATTAATGATCAATACCTGGATGCCTCGATAGATTGCAGGGTACTTATACGGCTTATCATCCCCCTCCGGAATCGAAGCGATGAGCACGTTGATGTGGGTACCCAGTTGAAAAGCCGCTGGACAAACCAGATTCCCTACGTTCTCGATGATAACGATGTCCAGTTGTTCCAGAGGGAGTTTTTCAAGCCCTTTATTGACCATGATGGCGTCTAAATGACAGTCGCCACCGGTGTTGATCTGTACGGCGGGAATGCCTACTGCGCTGACTTTGTCGGCGTCGATGGTGACCGGTGCAGTATCTCCTTCCAGAACACCGATCCTGAACGAGGAACTTAATGCCTTGATCGTTTGTAAAATAAATGAAGTCTTCCCAGCGCCGGGAGAAGCCATCAGGTTGATGGAAAAAATCTTCTTTTCATCCAGCAGTTTCCGATTCAGGTGTGCCACCTGATCGTTGGCGCTGAGGATGTTTTCCACAACAGTCACTCGATTACTCATTTTCCTTCCTCCACAGCCGTTTCAATTGCAATGCTGTCCAGATAAAATTCTTCTCCTCGTAGAACTTTAATCCTCGTGCTGGAGCAATTGGGACAGGGGGTTAACTCTGCCGGAATTTCGTACGTACTTTCACAGTCCAGACAAAGGAATTGGGCGGGAATCCGCTCGAAATGGAGAGCGGCTCCTTCACAGAGAGTGTTTTGGCTGATAATGTCCCAGTAGAATTGGATCGAATCGTCCACAATGCTGGACAACCGCCCGATCACCAGATAAATATCTGTCACTCGGGTGGCGTGATGCTGCTCCGCATACTGGAGCGAGAGGTTGAGGATGTGTTCGGTTACCGATAATTCATGCACGACGTGATTATACCTGTAATTATTCTGAAAATTCCAGTGTATCCTCTTTATGCAGTTGCGAGGTCTGTTCTCGTATTACCTGCAATAGGTTGATGCGGTTTTGCATTAAGGTGGTTGCTGCAAGATTGGCAATTCTCTGGACTATCTGATACCCTACGGTTGGAACCTCGTCGCAAAGTTTTTGCAGTGCTTCCGCGTCGATACAAAGCACCGTGCTCCGACGCACACTTTGAGCCGTTTCAAGCCTCTGGCGAATCATGGAAGTCATGGAAGACCACCCAATGATATCTAGAGGTTCTGCCTTGGCGATCACTACCTCACCATATCCGGGGGCGTAACAGGAGAGTTTGACTTCTCCACTCAGCAAGATATACAGGGATCGATCTACATCGCCTTCTTTAAACAGAATTTCCTGCGGAGGAATCTCACGAATATGGCTGATCTGTGCCAGCCGGAAGAGAATCTCCGAAGAAAATCCGTGGAACAGTGGAATGCTCTGAAAGATTTCAGTGAGGTTCGTAGACCGCATATTCATCCTGATGCGTTTTTATCATTATCAAGGTGGTTTCTAAAGTGCAGTGTGTCATCATCCCAATCGAAAATTGTCATGCAAAAAAAATGAGAGCCCCCTGGGCAGGGGCTCTCGTATTTGAAAATGGCTTGCCCTTATGCTTCCTGAGGACTCTTTTCGGGTACCATCGGACATACGCCGGTCGGGCAGACGCCCAATCGAATGTGGGCTTCGACTTCAGCCCGGAAGTACTTCAGAATGTCCTTAATCGGTGTTGCTGCTGTTTGCCCCAAGCCGCAGTTGGACAGATTGACCAGATTGTCACTGAGGCTTAGGAGTTCATCCAGATCCTTGAGCATCCCTTGACCTTCAGAAATGCGTTGCAGGATTTGGTATGCCCGATGGGTACCGATGCGGCAGGGGGTGCACTTTCCGCAACTTTCTTTCCGGAAGAAGTTGATCAGCACTTTCGCTAAATCGACCACGCAGGTATCTTCATCGCAAATGAGCAATGCTCCTGAGCCAAGGGATACGCCGGCTTTGTTGTATGAATCAAAATCCATGGGAGTATCCTGAAGGCTGGCGGGAATGACAGAACCCGAAGATCCTCCCGTCTGAGCCAGTTTGAAGGTGCGTCCGTTTTTCATCCCCCGGGCATATATGGCGATCACTTCCCGGAGGGTGATTCCCATGGGAACTTCAATCAACCCCGTGTTGTTCACATTGCCCAAAATGGTGTAAACCTTAGTCCCAGGACTGCTGGGAGTCCCGAATTTCCGATACCACTCGGCACCATTTCGCAGGATGGGGGGGATATTTGCCAGCGTTTCGACATTATTGACCAGAGTGGGCTTTCCCCACAAACCATGCGTGGTTGGATAGGGCGGGCGGGCGCGCGGTTCCCCTCGTTTCCCTTCAATGGACTCAATCAGGGCTGTTTCTTCCCCGCAAATATAGGCTCCTGCTCCAGAGTGAATGTGAATCTCGAAGTGGAAATCAGTCCCAAAGATATTTTTCCCCAAGAAGCCATACTCCTTCGCCTGAGCAATAGCAATGTTCAGGCGTTCTTGTGCCAGGGCGTATTCCCCGCGCACATAGATATAGCCTTCATCGGCTCCTACCGCATAGCCGGCAATTGCCATGGCTTCCAGAATTGCATGGGGATCCCCTTCCAGGATGACCCGGTCTTTAAAAGTGCCCGGTTCGCTTTCATCCGCATTGCAGATGACGTATTTTTTATCTCTGGAGGCTTTTGCAACAAATGACCATTTCAGCCCCGTTGGGAACCCTGCTCCGCCGCGTCCCTTCAACCCGGATTTTTGAACCTCAGCAATGACTTCTTCGGGTTTCATCGAGGTAAGCACTTTGCCGAGGGCGGCATACCCATCATGCAGGATGTAATCCTCGATATTTGTGGGGTCAATCACTCCGGCTCGTTCCAGCACGATGCGCTGTTCAGCCGGAAGCGTACCCTTTCGGGCAGTTAACCAGGCAATCCTTCCGCTTAGTTCCTGGGAAGAAAGTTGCAGTTCGGGAACAATGCGTCCCTTGTAGAGATGCTCCTCAACGATAAGAGGTACGTTTTCGGGTTTTACGGGTCCGTACAAAACGGCTTCGGGATAAACAATGACAACCGGATGGACTTCATGGCGTCCCAGGTCGCCCACCATGGAGACTTGTACCTCATCCTGTAATCCTCTGGCTTCGATTTCCTGCTGAAAGCGCTGGAATACCTCTTCTGCGCCATACAGCATGCTTTTGGGGTCGCTGGAGATGAGAACCATTGAACGATAGATTTTCACGGCACCCTCCTTAGTTATACCGCGCCAAGATGTCGGGGATCATCTCAGGGGTTACATTTCCATAAAGGTCTTCATCAATGACAATCACAGGTCCCACACCGCAAACTCCTAAACATGACACTGTAACCAGACTCCATTTCTTATCGGGTGTGGTTTCACCGGCATCAATTTTTAATTCCTGTCTCAGGCGTCGCCATACTTCGCGTCCCCCAACCACATGGCAGGGAGCGCTTTCACAGAACAAAATGATATGGCGTCCCATCTCTTTGACATTGAGCATGTGGTAGAACGTAGCCACGGAGAACACCTGACTCTTTGGAATTTGAAGAAGGCGGGCAACTTCTTCCAAACCTTGAGAGGGAATGTACCCGTACTCCCGGTTTATGTCCTGCAGGATCGGAATGAGTTCCTCTCGTGTTTTGCCATGGGCTTCTACTGCTTGTTGCACAATTTCAAGGATGTTTTTCCCGTGAGGGTGTTCGTTTGTCATGAGCCTGTTCCTCCCGACGAAAACATGGTGATTGGAAAAAAGCACGAAGGCGCCCTTTTTGAGCGCCTTCGTCAGGTTCTTAGTTGATCACAATCGCATTGAAGTTGCACACCTGCATACAGATTCCGCACCGTACACAGATGTCTGGATCGATCTTGTGGGGTTGCCGTCTTTCGCCAGTGATCGCGTTGACAGGGCAGTTGCGGGCGCAGACCGTGCATCCCGTGCAGGCTTCCGTCACGATTTCATAGGTAATCAAAGCGCGGCATACTTTCGCAGGGCAACGCTTCTCGTAAATATGGGCTTCATATTCGTGGCGGAAGTACTTCAACGTACTCGCGACTGGATTCGGGGCGCCCTGCCCAAGCCCGCACAAACTTGCTGTGCGGATTTGCTCGCAGAGTTCTTCCAGTCGCTCAATGTCACCGTCTTCTCCCTTCCCTTCGCAAATGCGGGTGAGGATTTCCAGCAATCGGCGGGTGCCAATTCGGCATGGGGTGCATTTTCCACAGGATTCTTCCTGGGTAAATTCCATAAAGAAGCGGGCAATATCTACCATGCAGGTTTCTTCATCCATAACGACCATGCCGCCCGAGCCCATAATCGAGCCTGCTTGGGTCAGAGACTCGTAATCCACAGGCAAGTCCAAAAATTCTGCCGGTAAACATCCGCCCATGGGACCGCCGGTTTGGATGGCTTTGAATCCCTTATCGTCTTTGATCCCACCGCCTACGTCGTAAACAATCTCTCGTAGCGTAATTCCCAATGGGACTTCAATCAACCCGGTATGTTTTACATCACCCGCCAGGGCAAAAGTTTTAGTGCCTTTGCTCTTTTCGGTGCCCATGCTGGCAAACCAGTCTGCACCTTTGAGAATGATTTGGGGAACGTTGGCGTAGGTTTCCACGTTGTTGATGTTTGTCGGTTTACCCCACAATCCGGAGACGGCAGGGAAGGGTGGGCGTGGGCGTGGCTCTCCCCGGCGCCCTTCGATGGAAGCCATCAGAGCGGTTTCTTCGCCACATACAAAGGCACCCGCGCCTTGTCGCACTTCCAGGTCAAAGGAGAACCCGGTCCCAAGGATATTCTCTCCCAGGAAACCAAATTCACGCGCTTGCTTGATAGCGATGTTCAATGTCTTGACTGCTAATGGATATTCGGCACGGCAGTAGATATATCCCTGTCGCGCGCCGATAGCGTATGCGGCAATGATCATTCCTTCAATCACGGAATGGGGATCGGATTCGAGCACCCGGCGGTTCATAAAAGCGCCTGGATCGCCTTCATCCGCGTTGCAGACCACGTATTTCATATCTGCCTGACTGTTTCGGCAGAACTGCCATTTCCGTCCCGTTAAGAACCCTGCGCCTCCACGTCCTCTCAAACCAGAACGGGTGATTTCATCAATGACCTGTTCTGGAGTCATTTCGGAGAGGACCTTTGCCAGTGCCATGTAGCCATCTTCCGCAATGTAATCTTCGATGTTGTTGGGGTCAATGACACCGCAGTTGCGCAATACGACCCGCACCTCTTTGGCTTTGGGAGCACCGAGTTCTTCATCTACCACTTTTTTCTCTTGAGCGCGGAATTTTTCAACAATCCGCCCTTTTAAGAAATGCTCCTCAACCAGATAAGGGATATCATCGGGGCTTAAACAGGCATAATGTACCCCTTCAGGGTAAACAATCATGTCGGGACCAAATAAAACGGGGTCGCCAATTCGGGATGTCTCTAAAACCTGAATTTCGTCGATGAGACCCTGCGCTACTAACTCATCATTTAGAGCGTCAATAATTTGATGAGCCCCTCGCTTCACGCACTCAGGATCCACCGACACCAGTACATGTGATCGGTAAAATGCCATAAACCACCTTCTACTCTTTTAGGATGGGGACAAGGCGGTAAATCCTTAACCTTCTAATAAATGCTCTTTCACCACCTGTCCGTTCAGGACATGCTCTTTCATGATGCGAATGGCAGCATCAGGAGTAACCTTCCCGTATGTGACTTTTGGCTGTTCCCCGATGACAACCTGAACAATCGGTTCGTATGAATCCCAGCCAATGTTCCCCGTCTGTCTGACGGTGATTCCTGAAAGATTTTCTTTCTCAATGAATTCCAGGATGGCTTTCAGGGTTTCACGGGCTCCCGCGGCAATACCCACGGTACCCATTCCTACAATAATCTGCACTTCCCCTGAAGCGGTTTTTACCTTCCGCTTTTCCAATGCCTGTTCCCGCAATTTCTTCAGATCCTCAAGGCTTTTTACCCTGTCCATACATGTCTCCTCATGATTATGAGATTTCTGAATAGGAGGCTTGGAGTGCCTTGATGCCAGACTCAAATTCACTGCGCAAATAACTTAAAACAAGCGGGTCTGACAAAGGCACATCACCAAGTTCCTGTTTAACCAATGTATCATCGAACTCAAATTTTTGATCATCCACTTCGTATATAAATGTCCAGTGGACTTCTGGACATCCCACCTCCAGAGAAAAGAAAGTTTCAGCCAGGTTCCCTAAGGGCATTCGGTCAATATGACTGCGTTGAAATGTGACTTTCACCTCAGTCCCTTTTCCCGGAGTGGAGTGAATTTCCAGATTTCCACCGCATGCTTCGGCGGCGGCTTTTAAAAGGGGAATGCCCAGCCCCACATTTCGGGTCGTTCGGGTGGTTACGAATGGATCCATTACCTGCTGAACCATTTGGGCATCCATACCTTTGCCGTCATCTTTCACTGTCAGGGTAAGCAAATCCGATTTTGTATCTTCCTTAACCTCAATCGTAATGTTTCGAGCGTTTGCCGAAACGCTGTTGTGGGCGATATCCAGTAAATGCAAAGCCAGTTCTTTCACGCTTCTTTCTGTTCGTCTTGAATCAATCGAAGCAATTGTGGGAACTTGTTTGGACGAACGCGTCCCTGAATTTCTTCGTCCACGACGATCACAGGTGCCTGACTGCAAGCCCCAACGCATCGGCATAGTTCAAGGGTAATTTGACCGTCGGGGGTAGTTTCACCGGGATCAATTCCCAAAATTTGTTTGGCTTTTTCAATCAATTGGGGCGTTCCGCCTACGTAACAAGCCGTTCCCATGCAGAACTTGATGGTGTGTTTCCCGCGGGGGGTGGTGGTAAAGAAGGAATAGAAGGAAACCACACCATGGACCGTACTCACGGGCACGTGAAGTTTGTTAGCGATGTACTGTTGCATGGGTTCGGAGATAAAGCCAATCTGGCTTTGTACCTCATTAAGAATTACCATTAAACCGCCGGGTAAATGTTTGTTTTGCTCTAAAATTTGATCAATGACGGCGCGCTTCTCTTCAATGGCAACAGGGTCGTTTTCTGGTACAGTAACGGATCTCAGCATAATTTGCTCCGAATGCATAAATTGGATACAAAATATATAAATATTTCCTAAAAACCTACATGAGTTTACCCTTTGAAAACTGAAATGGTCAATTATCAAATGTCATATAAACAAATGAGACTTGTCAATTCAGGGTTTTGCCCACTTGTCAACCCGGAATAATCTGGTGTCTTTGAGGAGAAAGGCTTTTAATGGCTTCAGAAATTTCTCTCAGGGAGATATCGGGTATCCACAGATAGTTCCATCCCAGAATATCTTCAAGAAAATGGGCATCTCCGCTTTGAATCAAGGGCAGATTCTGAATTTGTGGGAATAGCGTTCCTGCTTTTTCTGCGGAAATGTGGCGGGAAATTTCCACAATTTCAATGGGGGTGTCCAGCGGGATCATCCCCAGCGTTGGGAGCAACCCAAACGCTTGCCGATTGACGTGTGCTGGAATGAACAATCCTTCCAGGGCTTGGACTTCCTCCCATGCCTGATGGAGGGTCAGTGTAGTGGAGGTAAGCAACAGGCGATCTTCTCGGCAGATAAAATCTCCGGTTTCGTCCACAATAAATTGTTCCCCAAAGTATTCGATGTTATTTTCGAGATCGGGCAGATGGGCATCAACAATTTTCTGAAAAGCCAGAGCCTGATCCAGTTCGTCGAACAAACACAACACATGCACTTCCTCGGAGGTTTGTAGTTCCATCCCGGGGAAGACTTTCAGCGGGGTGTCTTTTGCCGCTTTTTGAACGGCTTCGATATTCGCGGTGTGATTATGATCTGTAATGCCAAGAATGTGAATGTTCTTCCTTAAGGCTTCCTCAACAATCAGTGGCGGGATCATTTCGATATCCGCGCACGGGGAAAGAACTGTATGAACATGAAATTCTGCCCGCAGGAAGTCACTCATGGGGATTTGTGTTTATTCTTCCGGTGAAGTTGCCCTCAATCCCATCTCCCATAGCCGTCCAGACACCTCGAAAGATCCCTCCTTGGTCGAGAACAGGATGACCCCTTTTTCATTGGCTTTTTCAATCGTAGAAGGTTCAGGTTGGGCTCCTTCGGTGATAATCACTGCAGAGAGTTCCAACAAAGCGGCAACGGCAATAATATTCATGTGGGCTTGCAATGTGATCCAGATCCCCCGGTGGGGCGCACCAGCCATGACACAACTCAACATGTCCGAGGTATATCCGGCAGTGGGACGGATGCCTTCCCAATCTTTTGATTGCGTTAGCAGTACAAGGTTGAGGGCTTTTGCGATCTCGCCAAGGGTTAAATTCATAGATTCTCCTCTTTGACCTTATGAGTTATGAGTCTCGGTGTCTTCAGGTTTCATGAATATCCTGACTTTCAAGCGCGTCCCTTTTCCCCAGGTGGATTCCAGACGGAATTGATCTACACAGCGCTTGATATTGACCAGTCCCATCCCTGCTCCAAAGCCCAATTCGCGAATTTCTTCGCTTGCTGTGGAATATCCGGGTTGCATTGCCAGATCAATGTCACGGATGCCGGGGCCATCATCAATGGCTTCGATGGTAATCTGGTGAGGCTCGATTTCTACCCTGATGATTCCTCCGTTGGTGGTATGAATGATCAGGTTCATTTCCGCTTCGTAAGCGGCTATGCCACACCTGCGCGCAATGTTGGGATTTGCCCCTAACCGGAGTAATGCCCGTTTAATGTTGCTGGAGGCAGCGCCTCCGTGGCTGAAATCTCTGGCTCTAATCTGATATCGAAGAATGAGGCTGGTTCGATCAGAAACAATATCTTCAAATAAATGACTGGCTCGATATCGTCGTAGTTCTTCCGCATGGAAGTCTCTCTGAAGGGCGCGGAGAAGCCCTGCGGTAATGTCGCCTTTGGTTAAGATGCCAACAACCTTACGATCATTATCCACCACGGGTAATCTACCATGTCGGGTAGAAACGAAAAGTTTCAGGGCTTCAATGACAGGGTCTTGTGGATGAATAAAGTAAGGATTGGGGGTCATGTAATCGGAGATCCGTGCATCCAGATCCTGCTTTAAGAGACAACGGATCAAATCCTCCATGCTGACCACGCCACAGAGGACCGAATCGCAGGTGACTGGTGCGCCTGAAATTCGTTTTGTACGGAATAACTCCAGTGCATCATGCATGAGCATGTCGGGATGCAGGCATTTAACATCCCGACTCATTACTTCTCCAACTTTTAACTCGTAGGCGAGTTCTTCCGCGCGGGTAATTTGTTGAATGTCTTGATCTGTAAGGATTCTTTGAGGGTTTGAGTGTTCACTCATGAGTTAATTATCCACAGTCACAATCGTCCGGATGAATCTCCTCTTCCAGGCTGGGCATTCCGGCTACATATAATTTCCCGCACACTTCAAACATCCCCAAGGGGGTTGATATGAGGGGGATTGATTCTTCATCGGCTAAATCAATCGTCTCTTGAGGAGGTTGTTTCCCTCGAACGAGCACGATGGCAGTGACATCTGCCATGACTGCCGTCCGGACTACCTGCGGATTGCATAATCCTGTGATAAGTACTGCATGAGGCTGGATGGTTGCCAGCACATCCGACATTAAGTCCGCCGCAAAAGCCCCTTTGATTTCTTTCATGGATGGTTTTGTGTTGTTGAGGAATTTGCCGTTAATCAATCCTGATAATTCATTGAGATTCATATGAACGCCTGTTGGAAAATTTTTAATGATTTTACACCATATTATATGGAGATAGACATGAAACCAGCCGTTTCCATGTTAAAATCGGGGACAGGAGAGTGGAGGATATGAAAACGATCGTACCTTCTGTTAAGGGAACTCGGGACTTTTATCCGGAAGTCATGGCAATTCGAAACTGGCTGTATGCAAAGATCCGGGAGGTTTCGGAAAAATTCGGATATCAGGAGTATGAAGGTCCTTTCCTGGAACGGGTTGATTTGTATGCGGCAAAATCGGGTGAAGAACTGGTTAACGAACAGTCGTTTGTATTTCAGGATCGTGGTGGAGACTACATTGCTCTGCGTCCGGAATTAACGCCCACATTAGCCCGGATGGTGGCACAACGCCAGAATGAACTGGTATATCCTTTACGCTGGTGGTCCTTTGGACCCTTCTGGCGATATGAACGTCCCCAAAAGGGACGCACCCGTGAGTTTTTCCAGTGGAATATTGATATGATTGGCTCACAGTCCATCGAGTCAGATGCGGAATTGCTGGCGGTGGCTGTTGAATTTTTCAAACGAGTTGGATTATCTCCTCAACAGGTTAAGTTGTTGATCAACAATCGCCGCTTGATGGATACCCAACTGGAAAAACTGGGAATTCACGAGGAACAAAAGCGAGCAGTGTTCCGCTTAATCGATCGCAAGGAAAAATTGCCTTTACAGGAATGGCGGCAGTATGCCTTGGAATTGGGGTTGACTGCAGAACAACTGACCGGAATTGAGGAATTGCTTTCCAATCAATCTCTCTGGGAAACCTCAGACGAACTGAAACGGGTTTTTGAACTCCTGGAAGTAATGGGAATCCGTGAATATGTGGAGTTTGCCCCTCAGATCATTCGGGGGTTGGATTATTACACCGGCACGGTCTTCGAAGCAAAGGACTTAGATGGTGGGCGTTCCATTCTCGGAGGTGGGCATTACGACAATCTGGTAGCCAATGTTGGCGGAGATCCCCTCCCGGGGGTAGGTTTTGCGATGGGCGACGTGATGATCACCCTGGTGCTGGAAAAGTACGGCAAGTTGCCCGCATTTGAAACTTCGCCTGCTCAGATTTTAGTGACTGTGTTTGATCAAGAACGGTTACCGCAATCCTTTTCTCTGGCGGCGCGTCTGCGTGAACAGGGATTGAAGGTAGTCTGGTATCCTGAAGCCGCAAAACTTCAAAAGCAGTTAAAGTTTGCCGACCGTTGCGGGATCCGGTTCGCGGTCATTTATGGTCCCGACGAAATTGCTGCGGGTCAGGTAGCCTTGAAGGACCTCTCTCAGAGGAATCAGGAACTTGTCTCAGTCGATCAGGTAGGCGAGCGTATTGTTCAAATTCTTGCGCAGAGCGAAAGGGTGTGATAAAATAATTTGCGCAAAAATTATGGTGCCTGTAGCTCAATGGCAGAGCGCTTGACTGTGGATCAAGAGGTTGAGGGTTCGAAACCGTCCAGGCACCCCATTCGTATGGTATGTAGAGACAACCTGAATCTCGGTCAACAGGGGTTGTCTCGAATTTTTTAACTCGTCTGTGCAGGTGGTGTCTGTGAATTGCTCCATTGTGATCCGCGCTTTCAATGAAGCAGAACATTTACCCAGATTATTTGAAGGGATTCGTTGCCAGACCATTCAGGATGTAGAAATCATTCTGGTGGATTCAGGCTCTACAGACGCCACCGTGAGCATTGCACAATCTTATGGAGCCAAAATCTGCCACATTCCTTCAAAAGAGTTTACCTTTGGGCGCTCGCTCAATGTAGGAGTTTCGGCGGCAACCCGGGAGTATGTGGTGATTGCCAGCGCGCATGTATACCCGGTTTATCCGGATTGGCTGGAGAGGTTGCTGGAACCTTTCGCCAATCCCCAGGTGGGATTGACTTACGGAAAACAGCGCGGTCCTCAAACTGCTAAGTTCTCCGAAAAACAAATTTTTTATCAGTGGTATCCTGAAAAGAGCAATTTCCGGCAGACTACGCCGTTTTGTAACAATGCAAATGCCGCTATTCGCCGTTCTCTTTGGGAGCACCATCCTTATGATGAAACCCTGACCGGCTTGGAAGATGTCGCATGGGCAAAGTGGTTACTTCATCAAGGGTATCTTGTGGCTTACGTTTCGGAAGCGGAAATTATCCACATCCATCGAGAAACGCCCAAAGGGGTTTACAATCGCTACCGCAGGGAAGGTATGGCATTTAAGCGCATTTTTCCTGAGGCACATTTTAGTCTGTATGATTTTCTTCGCCTCAGTGTGGAAAACATCTTTTACGATGTGTGGCATGCGTTAAAGCAAAATGTTCCCTATCGAGATCTCTCTTCCATATTCTGGTTTCGTTTGATGCAATTTTGGGGAACGTACAGAGGATATCGGCACCCCGGAGTGGTAACACCCCAGTTGAGGGAAACCTTTTATTATCCCCGTGGAATGCAGGCAGTGGATGAAAATCACCGCCAGGATATTGAACCCATTGCTTATTCGGTAGAAAATCATCAAAAAACGGTGCCGAGGAATTGACATTTTGGGCACTTCGCCTTAAAATACACATCGCTCGGGCGAGGTAGCTCAACGGTGGAGCAGTGGACTCATAAGCCATTGGTTGTGGGTTCGAATCCCACCCTCGCCACTCTCAATCCGCTCTAGACCGGGTTGAAGAAATACCTCAAGAGAGGTTATATTGGGGGCTCGTCTAATGGCAGGACGACAGACTCTGGATCTGTTTGTAGAGGTTCGAATCCTTTGCCCCCAGCCTGAAAGCGCCGTTGAGGCGCTTTTTCTTTTTTCCTGATATTCCCTTACAGGTTTCTGTGCAACCCTCCTGATTCCCTTCTTCTGGAAATCTTCTATAATCAAAGAGAATTCTTTCCTCAGGGTTTTTCAGATGAGTATTGTCAACGGTAAGGTCGTTGTTGCAGGGCATCTCTGTCTGGATATTTTCCCCGATATGAGCCATTTGCCTCCAGGGCAGTTGATGAAACTTCTTCAGCCCGGACATTTGATTCTGACGGGCGAGGCAGTGCTGTGTACAGGGGGTCCCGTGTCCAATACAGGGTTATCCTTGCATCGGCTGGGTATTCCGGTTTCTCTGGTCGCCCGAATTGGAGATGACCCGTTTGGCTGGATTGTCCGAAAACTGGTTGAGCAATACGGAGAGCATCTGGCACAGGGATTGGTGGTGGACCCTGATTCTTCAACCTCTTATTCAATCATTTTGAGTGCGCCCGAGGTCGATCGGATTTTTCTCCATTCCTCTGGTGCCAATGATTGTTTTAGTTTGGAAGACCTGGATGAGTCCTGTTTATTGCAGGCTTGTTTGTTCCACTTTGGCTATCCTCCCATTATGAAACGAATGTATCAACAGGGCGGAGAAGAATGCGTCCGGATTTTTCAGAAAGTGAAGTCCATGGGCATCACTACCTCTCTGGATATGGCGTTGCCCGATCCACAATCGGAAGGAGGTAGAGCAGATTGGAGAAAGATTTTAGAGCGTCTATTGCCCTTTGTAGATATCTTCCTGCCAAGTTTTGAAGAGCTGTTGTTCATGTTACACCGACAGGAATGGGAGAGATTTTATGAATCGGATCCATCCGGCAAAATTCTTCGTCTGGCAACACCTGAACGAATGAGCGCATTGGGAGATGAATTAATACAACTCGGTAGTAAGATTGCCCTGATTAAAATGGGAGATCAGGGAGTTTACCTGCGCACATCCGGAGGATGGAACCCCGAGAGTTTTGGTAAAGCCCAGCCCAATCCATGGGATGAGTGGCAGAATCGTGAACTTCGTGGAGCCTGTTTTCAGGTTGAGGTGATGGGTACTACAGGTGCGGGAGATGCCACCATTGCAGGCTTCCTTTCCGCTTTCCTGAGAGGATATTCGCCGGTTGATGCTCTCAACATTGCTCTGGCAGTAGGCGCTTCTAACGTGGAGGCAGAAGATGCTCTCAGTGGAATTCAAGATTGGCAATCCACACTTTCCAGACTGCAATCGGATTGGAAAAGGAGAGACCTGTTATACCCTCTCGATCAATGGGAGATGCTCCTGGATGGAGTCTGGGAAAACAAAAAGTGAGAATCAACCCTAACCATTTTAGGGGATCGTCATATAATAAAGATGACAATTAAATAACAGAATGCCAGAAGTCCTGAATCAGGGGAGTTGTTATATGGCAGAATTCTCAAGGTATGAAACGTATATCTTGCTCAATCAGCCTAAACCCTTATGGTTGAGTCATATTGACCTGAGCGGAATGGATTTGCGTGGGGTTATGCTGTCTGGAGCCACTTTAATCGGCGCAAATCTTTCCAATGTGGATTTACGTGGTGCTGTCATGGTAGAAGCCAATCTGGGTGGGGCAAATTTGAGGAATGCCGTTCTCATCGGGGCTGATTTACGCCGTGCTCATCTGCGTGGTGCTGATCTCCGGGGTGCGGATTTAAGAGAAGCCAATTTAGCCGAGGCAGATTTATCTGAAGCCAACCTTACCGGGGCTAATCTCATCGATGCCAACCTTGGTGCTGTGGATTTAACCAACGCGAATCTCACAGACGCTGATTTAACCGGAACAAACGCCCCCGACCATCGTTTGTTGCGCGCCAAATCGCTGTCGGGTACGATTATGCCTGACGGACAAAAACACGATTAATGATTGGGTATTGGAGATATCCCCCTGCTCAACGAGAAGCAGGGGCATATTTTTTAAGGTTCAATGGAGAAAACGGCTGAGGATTGACTGCGGGTTTTGGAAGCACGAGGGATTGCATCCAGACATCTAAGGGAATGTGTATACTTGAAGATAGAGGTGTGGTATGGAAAATCACGTGCAGATATTGGTGGAACCAGTCCCAAGAGCGCAATTTATGATTTTGGGGTGGCGTCAGTGGGCAGATGCCGGGGCAGTTTCTTCGGGGCTTCCGGTTTATCTGATTGAAAAGTACCACGGAGAACGGGTAGCGTCCATTGATTCTCTAGGATTTTATTTGTTTCAAATCCCGGGCACTCATGATTTGTTGCGCCCAGTGGTTCATTATCACAATGGCTTTCCTCACAGTCTGGAAGTGCCGGAAAATCATTTCTTCCTGATCAAACGAGCGGGTAAAAATATTCTGGTGTTTATTGGGGATGAACCTCACTTAAATGTCGAAGTATACGTCCAGGCAATTTTGAGTGTAGCCCGGACTTTTGGTGTTGAAAAGATGATTGGGTTGGGCGGCGTTTATGGGGAGTTCCCTTATGATAAAGAACGGGATATCTCGGGAAGTTACAGCCTGCAGGATATGCAACCGGAAGCCGAACGGCTCAGTTTGCAACTGACCAACTATCATGGTGGAGCAAGTATCGATTCGTATCTTTGCAAGCGTGCAGGAGAGGCTGAGATTCCGTACATTGGAATGTATGCCATGGTTCCCTATTATGATCTTTCCCCTCTTCTGAATATCGAGCAAACCCTGCGCATTGAAAATGATTACATGGCTTGGTTGGGAATTTTGCGCAGGATTAACTATTTGTTTAAGACGGATTTTGATGTTCTGGATCTGGCTCAAAAAAGTCGCCAGTTAATTCAGGAGGTTGCGCAAAGCATTCAGGAACTCTCCCAGCAGGTTCCGGAGGCTGGGATTCAAGAATATTTTGAGAACCTATCGAAGGATTTCAAAGAAACCCCCTTTATTCCTCTGGAAGATGTCTGGGAAGCGCATTTGAGAAAAATTTTGAAAAAAATGGATGGTGAAGGGGAATAAACCGGATACCCGCTCATATAAACAAGTCTTTTGGACGGTATTGCAGGGCTTCTGCCAGATGGATGGACTGAATCTGCTCACTACCGGAGAGATCCGCAATGGTGCGAGCCAGTTTTAAAATGCGGTGGTATGCTCTGGCAGAGAGATCCATCTGGGACATGGCGGTTTTCATTAAGGCGCCGGTGGCTTGATCCAGCACGCAATATTTCCGAATATCTGCCGGGCGCATTTCGGCATTGCAGGTTACCCCATTGGATGTCCCAAACCGTTGCCGTTGAATTTCGCGGGCTTTTTCCACCCTTCCCCGAATGACTTCTACGGTTTCGCCGGTGCGACGGTCACTCAGTTTTTCGTAATCGATGCGCGGAACCGTGACAAAAATATCAATTCGATCCAGCAAGGGTCCGGAGATGCGTTTTTGATATTTCACCACCGTACCCGGTGAGCAGGTACAGGGTTTAACCGGATCCCCGAAGTAACCACAAGGGCAGGGATTCATTGCCGCTACAAGTTGAAAGTTAGCCGGAAAGGTCAATGACCCTTGTGCCCGGCTGATGGTCACTATCTTATCTTCCATGGGTTGGCGTAATACTTCCAGAACCCGAGAACCAAATTCGGGCAGTTCATCCAGGAAAAGCACCCCGCGGTGAGCAAGAGAGATTTCACCAGGATGAGGCTGGTTGCCGCCCCCGACCAGACCGGCATGGCTGATGGTATGGTGCGGAGCACGAAAAGGACGCGAACGAATGAGTGGAATATCTTCAGGAAGTTGATCGGCAACTGAATAAATTCGGGTCACATCCAGGGCTTCGTCAATGGTCATTTGAGGCAAAATGCCCGGCAGTGCCCTTGCCAGTAAAGTCTTCCCGGAGCCTGGAGGACCGATCATCAGCAGGTTGTGTCCGCCTGCCGCAGCGACTTCTAAAGCCCGTTTTACGTGTTCCTGACCCTTGATTTCACTGAAATCGGTTGCGACTTCAATGGGAATATTTTCTGGTTGGGTGGGAGGATGCGGCGGAATCGTGATGGTGTTTCGCAGATGAGCCACCAGTTCTGAAAGGGACTCGACGGGAATCACCTCTAGATTGGGAAGGAGAGCGGCTTCTGCCGCATCCGACTTTGGTACGAAGACCCGGGAGATGCCCTGTTCTCTTGCCACGGCTGCCATTGGAAGTACCCCGCGAACATGACGCACACCCCCATCCAGGGAGAGTTCCCCGATCACCAGACTGTTCTCAAGGACATCAATCGGGATTTGTTCGCTTGCCGCCAAAACCCCTAGCGCGATTGGCAAGTCGTAAGCGGGACCTTCTTTTCTGACGGATGCCGGCGCCAGATTAACCGTGACCCTCTTGCGCGGGAATACCAGCCCGGTATTTTTGATTGCCGATTGTACCCGTTCGCGGCTTTCCTGTACTGCGGTATCCGGTAACCCAACAATGACCATCCCCGGTAATCCAGGGCTGGTATCGACTTCTACTTCAACGAGGACGCCATCCAGACCAATGACAGCACAGGAATAGATCCGGGCAAGCATGGGATTAGTATAGGTAAGGTAAATAAAAAAGTCAAATCAAACTGCCGGATATCTATATAAATACCAAAAAGGGGAAGCGAAAGGGAGGATCTGAATTTTGATCCTCCCCGGGCAGATAGCCTGATGACAGAGATGTTCCGGTTGATGACGGATTAACTGAGAGAAAAATTCTTTGATGCCATTTCTGCAATACTTTTCCCGATGCTGATGGAAGCCGTCGCGGCTGGCGAAGGTGCATTAAGTACATGAATCATTCGCGGAGCCTCTGCAATACTGAAATCATCCAGCAATTTGCCCGACGGGTCCAGCGCCTGAGCGCGTACTCCCGCTCCTGAACGATGGACATCCTGTTCCTGTAATTCAGGAAGCAATCGCTGTAAGGCTTTGACAAAGGCTTTTTTACTGAATGAGCGATAAAATTCTCCCACCGCCGTTTGCCAGTACTTGAATCCCATAATCCAGAAACCCCGATAGGTGAAGAACTCGGTCAGGTCTCTCAGCGAAATGTCACTCATTTTATAGCCTTCTCGCTTGAAGGCAAGGACGGCGTTGGGACCGGCTTCCACTCCGCCTTTGACCATGCGGGTGAAATGAACCCCGAGAAATGGAAAGCGAGGATCAGGAACAGGATAGATCAGGTTTTTCACAAGGTGATGTTTCTCGGGTACCAGTTCGTAGTATTCTCCTCGGAACGGAATAATACGCACTCCCGGATTGACCCCGCACATTCTTGCCACGCGGTCAGAATACAAGCCGGCACAATTGATGAGATTTTTACACACCACCTCTCCTCTACGGGTGGAGAGAACGAACTCATTACCGCGGTTTTGGAACGCCGTTACCCGTGCGCCTGTCCAGATTTCCCCCCCATTTTCCTTTACAATTTTCGCATAGGCATTAGTTACACCGATATAATCCACAATTCCGGTTTGTGGGACAAAAATCGCGGCAATCCCTGTGGCGTGTGGTTCATATTCTTTGATTTCCTCTGCGCGCAGTTTTTTCAAGCCACTCAGTCCGTTGGCAATTCCCCTTTCAAACAGGCTATCCAGACGTGGCAGTTCTTCCGGGGCAGTTGCCACGATTAATTTTCCACAGTTTTCGTGGGCAATCTGATGTTGGGCGCAAAATTCATACATGGCAGTTCGCCCTTCCACGCAGTTTTTGGCTTTTAACGAGCCCGGTTTATAGTAGATTCCGGAGTGAATTACTCCGCTGTTATTGCCGGTTTGATGCGCCGCCAGCCGATTCTCTGCTTCCAGAACGATGATGGATTGGTGGGGGTACTTTTGAGTTAATGCCATTGCTGTGGCTAGCCCAACAATTCCTCCCCCAATGATGGCAATATCATAAGATTTGGACATGAGACGCTCTCCTGTGGAAAAGACTTTTAAATGATTATACTCATGAATGAAAACGAGAGGGATATTTTTACTCTTTATTATCGGCTTTGGGAGAATACCCGATTCAAAGCCTCTTCAATAAGATCTTCCAGCACTCCCAGTTCCCATGCCAGATCTAGAAGGGTGTATCTCGGGCGATAAAAAGGACCTTTTGTCATGGCTTCTACAACTTCCTCTCTGGTGCGTTGAATTGCATTCAGAGAGATGGGAAAACCTACATCGACAAAGGTTTGTTTGACTTCCTCATAAGGTGTCAAATAAGGGTCGAGAATTTCCCACAGGAATTTCCACTCCATTCTTACCCGTTGGACCCGATGGACAATTTCCTCATCGCTTCGATATTTTTTCTCAAGAATTTGATTGAAGCGAACAGCGGCATCTCCGTAAAGACGCTGGTTTTCTTCCATAAGTTGAACAAGACTTTTGCGCTGTTTCACAATGCGTTCAGGATGAAGCGATATTGGATTGAGTTGCTTGAAGGCTTCATAAAACGCAAGCATGATGAGGGTCCCAATTCCTACCTGTATTCCATGTAAATTTTTGGGAAGTCTTCGATGGTGGGTGAGGAAGTCCCAAAAATGAGAGAGAACATGTTCGGCGCCTGAGGAAGGCGAAGTTTCTCCATCTAACAATGTCATAGAGTACCCAGAGACGAGAATTGCATCTGAGAAAATCTGGAACGCTGACCGCTCTCGTTGCGCAATTTTTAAAGCCACAGCAAAGAGATTTTTCTGAACCTTCTCGGTGAGTTCATAAGGGAATGGACAGAAATGTGTCCCCAGGAAAAAATTCGCCAGCCGCCAATCGGCATTACAAACCGCTCTGGCTGATAAATCGCCCCATCCTGCCCAGATCATTTCCATAGGCGCTTCTCGTTGCATATCCACGTCCAGAAAGACGGCTTTGGCAGGTTTCAGCAGATGGCTGATTTTTACCTCACCTTCGGTGATTGTGGCTGTGATGGAAGTGTAAGCATTCATCGAAGGAGCAGTCCCGATCAGGGCATAATCTATTTGCCTTTGGGTGGCGATCCATTTCGTCAAATCACAGATAACCCCGGAACCCGCCCCAATCAGGAAAGAGGCGGAACTGGAAAGTTGTTTCAAGACTTCCTGAGCCAGTTCAGCGCTGGTATCGAGAAGGATTCCCGGCGCCCCAATGCCAATTGGTTTTATGGATAACCCTATTTCCTGTAACGGGGTGATCACTTTTTCAAAAATGAGTTGTTCAATCGCCCGGTCGTAAATCAGAGGGACTGGAGAATCTGGACGAGAAACCCTCGTCAGTACCGCTGGGGCACTGTTGTGAAGCACATTGGGAGAGGCATTCACAACCTCAAAAGGGATGCTGTGAACCAGACCACAATACGGACACTGCAGAGCAGAATTGGAGAGTTCGGAAGGGGTGAGGTTCTTGTACTTCGTTGCGTCTGTATAAATTTTTGTGGGCATATTCCGATTATAAAGCCAGATTTCCCCTCATCCCCTTCGTAGAAATAGGGGATGAAGGGGAAGTAAAATCAGGATTGTTTTCCAAGGTCGGACTTATTCCATGCTTCTCTGCCGCTTTGTAGAGAGGTAAGACTGGGATGTTTAACAATGCGGTTAATAAAATGGCAAGTCGAAGGGAGCGGTTCCCAATGGCACCAATACCGGGACCGCCACCTACCTGACCAAAGGCATTGGCTTGCCCAACCATTGAGAAGACAGTTGCCCGGGTCTGGGAGGGAATGTTTTGGACAAGCCAGGCATTATACAGTGGACCGATCAAGGCTCCCATGACACCCCGAGTGAGAATTGCCAGAATTGCCAGGTAAAAATGCCCTGTGAGAGCAAAAACGACAACCATGGCAGTGGATATGGCATGGAAGACTACAAGATATCGAGCCGATAGCCGAGAGGATTGGGAAAAGGCGGCTAATTTCTCCTTAAATACCGCGGTGACACTGAAAGAGGCGATCGAGCCCACGATATTCAAAATACCAAACCATACTACCGGCTGTAAAGTCCCTAAGGACGGGAATTGAAAATTTTTCAGCAGGTGGGCACTGGAAAGTCGGTCATACCCTTCGCTGGCGGCACCCATGAAGAATTCAACCAGCAGCAGGGATAAGAGAAGTGGGGATTTTCGAACGACTTGCGCTCCTTCTCGAAAGGTATTGAGCAAAGCACGAAATGGATCATCCAGATGATGAAGATATCGATTCCGTATGAAGTGGGTTTCGGGCATGGCAAAAAGCAGAAAGACAGCCATCAACAGATAGATTACTCCACCCACCACAATAGGAAGGTTCAATGCCACACTGGCAATGGCTACGCTGATTCCAGAGCCGGTGATTCCAAGAATACGGTTGATCTGACCGCTTTCAATGTTGATCCTTCCCACGTTTTCCTCACCGATTTCATCGGCAAGCCATGCTTCTGTGGCGCCGCTGGTAAATGTGTATCCCAATCCCCACAGGACTTGACCCAAGAACACTGCCCATATTTGAGGAATGAGCCCCACCAGCAGGAACCCACTCGCCATGATGAACCAGCCTGTCACGATGGAGATTTTCCGACTGAAGGTATCGGCAATGACCCCGGTAGGAATTTCAAATAATAAAATAGAGCCTTCCAGCACCGTCCCAACGAGCACCAGTTGCAATGGACTTAATCCAATGGTTTGCACAAAGTAAACCATGTTGACCGTGAACATGATCGTATCAGCCAGCGTGTTTCCACCACTCAAAATCAGATAGACAAGGTTGGCTGAGAATTTTTCCCTCATGAAATGCCTCCGCTCAAAATAGAAAACCATTCAAGATTGGTTTGCAAAACAAACAAAAACCATCTATTTTTCAGAACTGAAACCATCAAACACTCCAATTCAAAGAGAAAACTTTCCCGTAAAATTTCTGGGAGTGCAGTAGAATCCAACCCGAAAAAAGCGGAGGCGAGTTTATTCAATTGTTACAGGGGGGAAAGAGTTGGTCAGTTCTGTGCGCCAGTGCTTCTTCCAGGGCATGGATGAATGATATGGGCAGAAAAAGAAGTTGTCATGGCGCACCTCAAAATTCTCAAGTTTCACGGCATGATAAGCGATAGCCATTAAAAAATCAAGGAATTCCGAAGAACTCCTTGATGAAAGGCTGGTTACTCCTGTAATAAGGCTAAATGCGGACAGATTTTTTTGTCTTTCGGAATTGTTCCAGCCACCATGCAATGGTATCTCGCAAGGTCTCCGATAATTTGCGCGGAGCATATCCTAACTCTTTTTTGGCTCGCTGAATGTTAATTTGCGAGTTGCTCCAAAGGGTTTCTATGGAATAGCGGGTGAATTTCGGGCGGGTGTGCGTCATCTTGTAGTAGATTTCTGCCAGAGAGGCGAACCAGATCGCAAGTGTTTTAGGAAATTGAACCACAGGGGAGAACAACCCGCGAATTTCCTTAACCAGTTCACGAAGTTGAGCAACGGAAATTTGTTCTCCGCCGAGGATATACGTATGCCCTTTAACACCGAGGTCTCTTGCCAGGATATGCCCTTTGGCAACATCTCGAACATCCACAAAATCAAATCCGCCGCTTACTATCCAATCCAGATTGGATGACATCCAGTTGAGGATCATTTCTCCTAATTCGGAACGGCGGTAATCATAAGGTCCAATCACACCCGTGGGACAAACAATGACTGCGTCCAACCCATTTTTTTGCACGGCTTCCAGAACCAGTATGGAAGCCTCCGCTTTGGTACGATCATAGGCTCCAGCAGGATTCTGCGGATCGAAAGGTAAATCTTCCTGAATCATGACACCATGGGGTGGACGGGTGAGGGCATGAATGGAACTGGTATATACAAGTCGCCTGACTCCCGTCTGTAAAACCGCTTGAATCACATTCCGCGTGCCTTCTACGTTTACCTTGCGGAGAATGGGTTCGTGTTCTTCCAGTAAGGATACCAGTGCCGCAAGGTGAAAAACGGTATCCACTCCCTGACATGCATCAATCAGAGAGGGAAGATCCAGGATATTCCCTTTTACAATTTCTACAGGCAAACCCTCCAGAGAACGCAAATCTTCTTCGGGTAATACCAGCGCTCTCACCTGTTCGCCTCGTGCAACCAGTTCTCTGACCAGAACATTTCCTAAATGTCCAGTTGCACCTGTAACCAGATTCATTTTCCACCTCCTCTTCGTAGGGCATCGAACAACCATTCAATGCTTTTCCCGGTCACCTTACTCCAATCTTCGCCTTGGGGGTCAAAAAAGGCTTGTAAGAGCATCCCGAGTGCCAGAGCCAGGATCATTCGCGCAATGACTTGTGGATCAACACCTTCTTTAAGGGATAGTGAGCCTTGCGTTTCACTGTTCTGAATGAGTTGGGTGAATCGTTCCAGATAACGATAGTAAGGCGCAACAGCCGCTTGCCAGATTTCGGGTTGCCGGGTGGCTTGGATCCAGAATTCCAGGAAAATTCGTGCACGGGTGTTTGTGCCTTCAAAGATGGCTTCGGTGGATCGGGCAAGTTCAATCAGTCCTTCGGGAATGTTCGAATGACTGTTGAGGGTTTGCTGGAGTTGTTCGTCCAGTTGCTTGAGCCATCCCTCCAGTAGGGCAAGAAAAACCGATTGCTTGGAGGGGAAATGATGGTAAAAAGCCCCTTTGCTCACTCCTGAGGCTGCACAAAGATCCGCAACCCCGGTAGCATCATACCCTTTTTGCGCAAATAAGGCTTCAGCCGCTTGCAGAATTTTCTGACGAGTTTCTTCGCTTCGCTGTTGCATAGGTGAAAAAATACCGACCGGTTTGTTTTTTTATTTTACCACATTAACGCTCAACCCATCGGCTCAAATTCTCGGGAATTTTGAACCGGGTCAGTTTTATCATCAATTGTTCAGGATCTTCATCCTCTGCAAATAATTCTAAATGTTCGGGGTAAAGAAAACCTTCCTGTAAGGCATGGGAGATCCACTGGAGAAGGGGAGCATAATATCCGGCGGTATTGAGTAAACCAATCGGTTTCCGGTGTAATCCGATTTGCGCCCATGTCAGCGTTTCGAAAAATTCCTCCATGGTGCCAAACCCACCAGGCAAACTAATGAAGGCATCTGCAAGACGGCTCATTTGGGCTTTTCGGGTGTGCATATCTTCTGTGACGATGAGTTGAGACAACTCGCCATGAATCAACTGGGGTTTATTCAAATGGTGTGGAACCACGCCGATTACTTTCCCGCCGGCGCTTAAAGCGCCATTTGCAACTGCCCCCATCACTCCGGTTTTGCCTCCTCCATAGACCAGAGTTATTCCATTCCGGGCGATGACTTGTCCGGTTAAATAAGCGGCTTCTAAATACTTCGGGTGAACATGGTCAGCCGATCCGCTGTACACACAAATGGTTTGAATGGAATGGCTCATGAATCAACTTCCCTTTTGAAAATGAACGTTACGAACTGGAAAATAGCCAGAATCACCGCACCAGTAGATACGATTCGCCAGGCGCGGTCTGCGGTTTTACTGTGAAGAAGGAATTTTCGCAGTGAGGTAATTGGGTTTCGGGTTTCTTTTCTCCAACTGAAGACCCTGTTCAATAAAGATTGAAAAACTTTTTCTGGAAGGTATTTTCTGCCCGCATCCAGAAACTTTGCATCCAGCCCTACTACCACACGTAACGGTGGATGGGGATTTTGCACCGTTTTGAGGATTGCCTGAGCCACCAGCCGTGGATCCCTGCCGTGGTCAATGGCATAGGTTTGAAGTGCGAGGGTGAATGAGCGTCTTGATTCATACTCAGGTAGGGGGTGTGGTGGGGTCTGGATGGTTTGACTTAATGCAGTTTTACAATACCCCGGCTCGATTAGGGTGACAGAAATATGGAAAGGAGTCAGCTCTTTTGCAAGGGTCTCAATATATCCTTCCAGTGCATGTTTGCTGGAGGTGTAAGCCGAAAAGAAGGGCGGTGCGCCTACTTTTCCCGCGATAGAGGAAAGAACGATAATTTTTCCCTTATTCTGTTGTCGCATCAGGGGGAGCACGGCGCGAATCAGATGGACTGTGCCAAAAAAATTGGTTTGAAACACCTGCCAGAGGGCTTCAGAGGTTAATTCTTCTCCCGCCGCTGCCGGTCCCATAGTGCCAGCATTACATACCAGCACATCTAATCTGCCAATTTCATTTTTCAGGTAATGGCCACAGGCATCAAGGGATTCCTGGGATGTGATATCCAGTGGCACAACGGGAAAAGGCAAGTGTTGAATCTTCTCTGGTGAACGGCTGGAGCCGATGACCTTAAAGCCTCTTTCTCGTAGAAGAAGCGCCGTTTCTAAACCAATTCCAGAGGATACACCGGTGATGAAAATGATCGGTTCAGGAATCATGCCCTGATATTATCACAGGATAAGTGCTGGGAAAAAGGTTAGACGAGTTTCCATACCGGTAAATCCTCCCAAAGTTCATCATAGAGTGCTCTCGTTCTCCTTACGGGAACCCTTATCAGAGTGGCAACCAAATCACCAGTGACAGTTAAAATGAAAGGGAATCATTCTCCCCACCAATTCCTTTACAACGGTTGGCTTCCTGAGGCTGCAGGAAGCGCAGTGCTTGAATCTGTGACACGACTGCCGGCTTTGAAAATGGTTGAGCGGCTTGGAGAGGAAAAGATTAGGGTCAAATTCACTATTCCAGAGGTGGATGATCATTTTGCTGGTAAGATAATAGAGTAACTCGATCAGATGAAAAAGCGTATTCGCTTGCTTTTGATGTCATCGCTGATATTCTATCCATGAGGAGTGATAAAAATGGAAGAAAAACTGCAAGAATTGAAGCGGCGCCTGTCCGAAATTCATGACCTGGAAATGGCAAATGCCGTGCTGGGATGGGATCAATTGACCTACATGCCCCCTGGAGGGTCGGAGGCTCGTGGTCGGCAAATGGCGACCCTTGCCCGTCTGGCGCAAGAAAAAATGACCGATCCAGCGCTGGGGAAACTGATTGAAGATTTATTGCCTTATGCGGATTCGCTTCCGCAAGAGGATGACGATGCGGCTCTCATCCGGGTAGCCAAAAGAGATTTTGACCGGCTGACAAAAATTCCACCAGATTTAATTGCCAGAGTCTATGAACATCAATCCCGCTGTTACATGGCTTGGACAGAAGCCCGTCCCGCCAACAATTTTGAAAAAGTGAGACCTCTTCTGGAACAAACCCTGGAATTCAGCCGTGAAGTGGCAAATTGTTTTCCGGGATATGACCATATCGCGGATCCGCTGATTGACTGGGCAGATTATGGCATGAAAGCCAAAACCCTCCAGGCTCTCTTTGAACAACTTCGCCGCGAACTGGTTCCTCTGGTGCATGCAATTACCTCATATCCACCTGCGGATGATTCTTGCCTGCGTCAATATTTCCCGGAGAAGGATCAAATTGCTTTTGGCGAGCAGGTGATTCGGGCATTAGGGTATGACTTTCAACGGGGCAGGCAGGATAAAAGTCCGCACCCCTTTACTACCCGGTTTGGGTATGGGGATGTTCGCATCACCACTCGCGTTAAAGAGAATGATTTTGGAGATGCCTTTTTCAGCACAGTCCATGAAGCCGGACATGCCATGTATGAGCAGGGTTGCAATCCCGCTTATGAAGGAACCCCGCTCTTTGGCGGAACCTCCGCTGGCGTTCATGAAAGTCAATCCCGTCTCTGGGAGAACATTGTTGGCAGAAGCAGGGAGTTCTGGGAATATTATTACCCTCAACTCCAGCAGGTATTTCCGAGTCAGTTTGGCAATGTCTCTCTGGATACCTTCTATCGCGCAATCAACAAGGTGCAGCCTTCCTTGATCCGCACCGATGCAGATGAGGTCACCTATAATCTCCATGTGATGATTCGTTTTGACCTTGAATTACAGATGCTGGAAGGTTCGCTGGAGGTCAAACATTTACCGGAAGCCTGGAATGAACGCTATCGCTCGGATCTGGGGGTGGTGCCGCCAGATGATCGTGACGGCTGTCTTCAGGATGTCCACTGGTATGGCGGGTTTATTGGTGGACAATTCCAGGGATATACCTTGGGAAACATCCTCAGCGCGCTGTTTTACCACAAGGCGGTTGAGGAAATCCCCTCCATTCCAGAAGATATCCGCCAGGGGAAGTTTAGCGATTTACATGCCTGGTTGAAGGATCGGATTTATCAATATGGTAGGAAATACACGGCTCCAGAGTTGATTCGACGGGTCACCGGGCAGGATCTGGATATCCAGCCCTATTTGGCTTATCTCAAAAGGAAATACGGCGAATTGTATTCTCTGTAGGGATGATCCGGAATAGTACAAAAAGGAACCTGTTAATGGTTTATAGAGTCGTGATAAAAGTTACCCTATTGGTGATTATCTTTGCGGTTGCTCTGACAGCCTGTGGCGTGCTGGTATCGCCCAACCCTACCAGCACGCCTACGGCTCAACCTTCGGAGACACCGACCCGCACGTTTACCCTGACACCTTCTCCAACGGCATCTCCTACACCATCATCTACTCCTACTATTACCTTTACTCCTTCACCTTCATTTACCGTAACCATCACAAGTACTCCCACGATTACTCCAACACCGACGTTCGATTTCCCGGATGTCACGGTGAAAATGCAAGCCCATTGCCGTTATGGACCTGCTAAAGCCTTTCTGCATGCCGCTGACCTCTATCCCGGTGATCACGGTACGGTGCGCGGGCGTTATGCTTACAGTGCCTGGTTGTATGTGAAATTCGACAAATTGAATTATTTTTGTTGGGTGGCGCCTTCTGTCGTGGATGTGGAAGGGGATATAAACAAGGTGTACTTGACCGAACCAAAGTTACCGGGTCCCAGTGTGCTGTACGGCGCTCCTGAGAACGTCCGTGTCCAGCGTGAAGGCGATCGCGTGGTGGTGACATGGGATCGTGTATCCATGACGGAGGATGATGATCGCGGTTACATGCTGGATGTGTTCGTGTGCCAGAATCAGAGGCTAATCTGGTATCCGGTTTCGCTTCCCAATCAATATGAAACCAGTGCGACCTTTATAGATGAACCCGGATGTTCAACTCCTTCCGGGGGAGTGCTTTATACTGTGGAAAAACACGGGTATTCCGTGCCGACAAAAATTCCCTGGATTCCAGCACCTTAAAAAGGATCTTTTGAGGATGAAACATTTTCTGGTTGAAATAACTTACACCGTGCCGATTGAAACCCTCCAACCGGTTGTTTCAGAACATCGCGCTTTTCTGCAAACTGGTTACGAGAGGGGCTGGTTGTTGCTCTCTGGTCCCATGAATCCCAAAACGGGTGGCGTTGTGATAGCGCGTGCTCCTTCACAGGAAGATCTTCAGGACTTTTTTACCGGAGATCCTTATGCACTGCGTGGTTACGCCGAATATCGCTTTGTGGAATTCGAGCCGGTCAAGTATCAGCCATTTCTGGCGGATTGGATTCACAAGGACGTTTGAGTCAAAATATTGAGGACATGAGTTAACACCCGGATGCTTCGACGGTATTCTGTCAGCGAAATGTGTTCAACCGGCGTGTGATCCAGACTGGAGTCGCCGGGTCCATATGCAACACAGGGGCATCCCCATATTGGCGCTACCAGATTGAGGTCAGCCGTTCCGGTTTTCAACGAAAAGGCGGGAGTGCCGTCTTCATCCCGAATGGCTTGCAGAAAGGCTCGCACCAGTGCAGAGTTCTTCTCCCCTCGATAGGCGGGTATGCCGTCCGTAAAATCAATGACCCCCTCTCCTCTCAGCCGTTCGAGTTCCTGTTTCAGGGTTTCGGGGGAGAGGGAGGGGGGAAGCCGCACGTTCATTTCCAGTTCGGCGGTTTCGGTGAATCCGTCTCGGGTTGAGTGCATGGCTTGGAGGCTGGGCGAAACCTGATCGAACACTCGTGAGGCAGATTGATTCCATTGGTTTATTTGATTCACGAGAGAATTCCAGAACTGTACAGCGGCTTCGCATGCTGTTTGTTTCCCGGAAGCGGTATGAGACATGGATTTCTCAACGCGGTAACGAATCCATGCACTCCCTTTATAACCCAGGGTAATGTGATCCCACCCGCTGGGTTCACCAATAATGGCAAAACGGGGATGATACTCGTTCAAGATTCCTTTGGCGCCGCGAGAGTCGCCTTCTTCAGCCAGTGCTCCTACGACGACGATTTTCCATCCCGGGCGTGCCCCGATTCGAGACGCTGCTGTGGTGAAACACGCCAGCGGTCCTTTTGCATCTACTGCCCCTCTTCCGTAGAGAAAATCGCCCTCTGTGTGGACTGGAATTTCTCCCGGCACGGTATCGATATGACCTAACAGCACAATTTCGTTGGGACCATCCCCAAGAATACCAACCGCATTACCGGTTGCGTCCACAAACGATCGATAACCGGCTTTTTCCATTTCCTTTACAAGATAAACCACAGCCTGGTTTTCCTGCCCGGTGGGACTGTAGTGTTTCAGTAGTTCTACCAGTAAAGCGGTTTCGTCCATCTAACCCTCACTTAGCACGCGTTTCACTTTTTCAACCACGATTTCAAGGTCTTTCTGCTCAATGACGAGTGGCGGGAGAAAGCGCATCACGGTGAGCCCGGCGGGTAAAGCCAGCACGCCTTCTTCCATAAGCGCCTGTAAATAGGGGGTGACTTTTTGTTTGAGTTCAATTCCTACCATTAACCCCAGTCCTCTTACTTCACGGATAAGGGGTGATTCAATCTTCCGTAAGGCGTGAAGGAACCAATCTCCAAGTTCCTGCGCTCTTTGCGGCAGGTGGTTTGCCAGCAGGAAATCTATAGCGGCAAGCGCCGCGGCACAGGCAAGTGGATTTCCCCCAAAGGTTGAACCGTGTACCTGCGGAGGAAGTTCCGGTACTCTCTCTCCGATTAAAACGGCTCCCATGGGAATGCCCCCGGCGATGGATTTGGCAAGACAAATCAGATCGGGATGGATGGGATGGTGTTGGTGGGCAAACATCTTCCCTGTCCTTCCAAAGCCGGTTTGTACTTCATCCACAATGAATAAGGCTCCGCGTTCCCGACAGAGTTGTTCTGCCTTCATCAGAAATTCCGTGCTGGCAGGATTGACCCCGCCTTCTCCCTGCACGATTTCGACGATAAAAGCCGCAGTTTCCTCTGTGAGGGCAGCATCCAGGGCTTCTGGTCGATTAAGTGGAATGTGCTGAAAACCCGGCACCAACGGTTCAAAAGGTTCACGGTATTTCTTTTCCCATGTAGCCGAAAGCGCCCCCATGGTGCGCCCGTGGAATCCCCGCATACAGGCAACAAATTGAGATCTTCCTGTGGTGATGCGGGCAAATTTCAGTGCCGCTTCAACAGATTCCGTCCCCGAATTGCATAGAAACACCCGCGGAAATCCAGAAATTTCGCATAGTCTTTGTTCCAGCAAAGCCCGCCGGTCGTTGTAAAACATTTCCGGACAGGTAATCAGAGTTTGGGCTTGGGCAGCAATTGCCGCCGCAACTGCGGGGTTGGCGTGTCCAACGTTAGCGGCTCCCTGTCCGCCGACACAGTCTATGTATTCCTTCCCGTTGGCATCCCAGAGGTGAGCCCCTTTTCCACGCACGATGGCAACAGGGCGTTTGGTGTACAAGCCAGATGTGTGTTGGTTTTCTACATCGATGATGCTCATCATAGAATCACCGTGCCCTTTCCAGCCAGTGCATCCAGTAACGGGTGCTGTGTGCGACCATCAGCGAAGATGACTTGAGGTACTCCCAGTTGGATTGCCTCACTGGCGCCCAGGACTTTTTTCTTCATCCTGCCTTCGGCAAAAGACAGGGCATGTTCCAGTTCTGCATGATTAAGCCGCGGGATCACCGTACTTTCGTCCGGAAAGTTACGCATCAATCCCGGCACATTCGTCAAGATGATCAGTTGTTCGGCATGGACTGCACCTGCAACCATAGCCGCGGCACGGTCGGCATCCACATTGACTGCCTCACCTTGCTGGGAAAGTGCCAGAGGAGCGATGACAGGGGTAAGACCATTATCGAGCAAAACCTGGAGCAGGTTTGCGTTCACCGCTTCAATTTTCCCAGTGTAATCGTCCCGGAGAATCATCTTGCGCCCGTTTTCCACAATGCGGATGGCTTCTTTTCGATGCGCCAGCATCAGGCGTCCGTCAACCCCGGATAGACCGAAGGCGTTGATACCTTGCTTTTGCATTTTTTCGACGATCAGGGTGTTGATTTTTCCCGCCGTGACCATGGCAAAAATTTCCAGCGTGGTGCGGTTGGTATAACGGCTGGTAAAGCCGTTTTCGCTGGTTACAAAGCGAGGGGGATGTCCGAGTTGGGTGGAAATTTCGTTCACTTCGGCGGATCCGCCATGGACTAGGATGAGCCGTTTCCCCTGCTGAATGAGCGTAGCGGCATCCCCACAAATGGTATCCAGATTTACTCCTTGAGAACCACCAATTTTGACGACAATCATCTTCACACCTCAATGTGGATCTAGATGGGATGCAATCCGGGGAATTCCAGCCCCATGGTTTCCTCAAAACCGCACATGATATTCATTGCCTGCACAGCGGATCCAGCGGCGCCTTTCATCAGGTTGTCAATTGCGGCGAGTGCGATCACCCGACGGCTTTGTGGGTCGAAGTCGAAACCGACATCCACGTAATTCGAGCCAGCCAGGATTTTTGGTTCCGGAACGCGATAAACTCCCCGGCGATCCTTGACCAATCTTACGAAAGGTTCATTTTCGCTCCACTGACGGTAGATTTTCCATAAATCTTTTTCCGTGATTCCTGGAAGTGTAAAGGCATGGGCTGCCGCCAGCGCTCCCCGTACCAGATCCACGGAGGTCATGGTTAAGTGCACGGCTGACAATCCCAATTCCTGCAGGACTTCCGCCGTGTGACGGTGCCCGTAGGCTGAAAACGTGCGCACCACGCTACTGCGTTCCGGGTGATGCGATCCCGCGTTTGGGGTGGCTCCACCTTCCGATGAACCGACTTTGATATCTACAATGACGGGCAGATTGAAATCCAATACTCCGGCTTTCACCAGAGGGTAAAGCGCCAGGTTGGCGGCAGTGGCGTTACACCCCACTCCGCTAATGTATGAAGCCTGACGCATCTCTTCCCGATGCAATTCAGGGAGCCCATAGACAAACCGTCCCAACCATTCCGGTGCTTGGTGGGGCTCGCCGTAATATTGGGCATATAAATGGGCATCCCGCAGGCGAAAATCTGCCGAGAGGTCAATGATCTTTGGGGCTATTTGAGCGTATTGATGGATCTTTTTTTGGCTCTCGCCATGTGGCATGGACAGGAAAAGCACATCGCATGGTGAAACCTGGTTGGGATCGGAAAATTTCAACGTGGTACGCTTCCGCAGGTTGGGATGTTGTTGGTACACATATTCTCCCAGATGACTGCTGGATGTGACCTGCTGTACGTCCACTTCAGGGTGATCCAGCAAAAGCCTTAAAAGTTCGCCTCCCACATATCCGGAGGCTCCAATGATGGAGACGGTCAACGGGCTCATGGTGTCAGGTGGCTCCATTCTGCAAGAGAGTGAGATAATGGGTTCCAGATCGCGGAGATATTTTGAGGGGGTTGGATGAAAGGCAGTGGCAGGTGAATGTCCTTCCGGGCAACTGCAATGGTGTAATCGGCAATAATACCGGCAATATCTACGCCAGTGGTTGGGGCAAGGGTGTGGAATTCCATGGTGTGGTTGATCTCATTCACCAAATAACCCCGTTGTGGATCTTCCAGCACATCCACAGCCAGAACTCCCCCACCCACAGCGTGTGCTGCTTTGACGCACAGGTCGTTTAATTCGGGTGTGACGGGACAATTCTCTCCCTGTCCGTTGCGGGCTGTGTTGGTAATCCAGTGGGAGGAATTGCGGTAAATCGCGCAGATGGTTTGATCTCCTACGACAAAGGCGCGTATATCCCGTCCGGGTTTTTGAATGTATTCCTGAATGTAGTAGATGGAGTGCTGGTAAGATCCCAGCGTCTCTTTGTGTTCCAGAATGGCTTCTGCTGCGTCACGGTCATTGATCTTCGCCAGCAGGCGTCCCCATGACCCAATCACGGGCTTTAAGACCACCGGGTATCCCAGTTCTTCAATGGCTTGTAAAGCCGCCTCGGGCGTAAAAGCCACCTTGATGCGTGGTTGCGGAACACCGGCTCGCGCAAGAGCAGAGGAGGTGGCGAGTTTATCCCCACAGGTAGCGGCGACATGTGCCATATTCACCGTGGGAATTCCCCAGGAATTCAGAATTTGAGTGGCGTACAGCCCACGGGCGAACGAAATACTCCGCTCCAAAATTACATCGAAGGAGACCCACGCATCAGGTTGACTGATGTCGAAAACCGATTCGCGGTCGTCAATGCGTTCATAGGCAATCCCCCGTTTTTCAAAGGCTTCCAGTAGCCACTTTTCTTCCACCCGTACCCGGGAAAGAATGATTCCGATTTTCATCCGCACACCTCCAAATAGTAAAATACGCCCTCGTTATTCGCCCCAGTCTTCTTCTTCCATGGGAGCGAGTTCAACCTGCGGTGGATCAATACTCAACACCTCAAGATCCACACCACAATCCGGGCACACAAGAATTTCGCCGATCATGACATCTTCCAGGCTGATAGGCGCATCACATTCAGGGCAATAAGCAGTAGTCATCTTTACCTCCTTTTTGGTTTTCAATAATCGTTATTAGAATGGTTATGAACCATCTCCACCCCGAGGAGTCTCAGGTGGGACAGCACTGCGAATCCGGTGTTGTTCCAGAAACTGACGGGCTTGCTGTAATTGAATTTGTACCGCCGCCGGACTGGTGCCTCCAGGGACATTGCGGTGGGCAATGGACGCCTCAAAATCAAATACCCCTTGTACATCTTCTTCAAAGAGCGGGCTGACTTTTTGAAATTCCTTGAGAGGAAGTTCGTTCAAGGGCAGATTCAGTTCATCAGCCCGCCGAACGATTTGTCCAACCATGGCGTGAGCCTGCCGGAAGGGCACCCCTCTCCGTACCAGATAATCCGCCAGGTCGGTTGCCAGAATTGCAGGATCCAATGCGGCGCGCATTTTTTCCGGATGGACTTCCAGTGTGCGAAGCACACCGGCAACCACGGGCAACATTAAGCACAACGTATCACTGGTTTCGAAGACGGGAACTTTATCCTCCTGTAAATCTTTGTCATAAGCAGAGGGTAAACCTTTCAACACAGACAGCAATCCGGTCAATCTTCCAATCATCGTCCCGGCTTTTCCACGGGTGAGTTCCAGCGTATCAGGGTTTTTCTTTTGCGGCATCAGACTGGAGCCGGTGGAATAGGCATCGGAGAGTTCAATGAAGCCAAACTCTGCCGAGGAATAGAGGATCAACATCTCGGCAAGGCGGGAAAGATGCAGGGCGATCATGGTGGAGACAAAGAGAAATTCCACCGCTGAATCCCGATTGGATACGGCATCAATGCTGTTTGGAGTGATGGCTTTTAAGCCCAATTGATTGGCAAGAAACTTGCGGTCAATCGGATAGGGCGTCCCGGCGAGAGCGCCCGAGCCCAATGGAAGCACTGCCGCGCGTTCACGGAGTTGCCCCAACCGCTGGCGGTCTCTGGCGAGGGGCCAGAAATGAGAGAGCCACCAGTGGCTGAGTAAAATAGGCTGAGATTGTTGAAAATGGGTGTATCCCGGCAGAAGGATTCCGAAATCGGACTCAGCACGATCCACCAGCGCGCTTTGCACCAGTTTTACGAAAGCGTCAATGCGATCAATGGCGTCCACCAGCCAGAGGGTGAAATCGGTCGCAATCTGATCATTGCGACTCCGTCCGGTATGCAGTTTTCCACCCACCGGACCGGTGAGTTCGATCAAGCGGCGTTCAATTGCGGTGTGCACGTCTTCGTCGGTATGTTCGTGTTGAAACTTTCCACTCCGCACTTCTGTCAGAATATCGGTCAATCCTTTGACAATTTGATGTTGTTCATCCAGATTGATCACCCCGGCTTTCATCAAGGCTTTCGCCCAGGCAATCGAACCACGAATATCTACTTCGGCTAATCGCCAGTCAAACGAAATAGATGCATTGTATTCCCATGCAATGGGATCCAATCCGCTGGAAAAACGCCCACCCCAAAGCTTGCTCATATACACTTCTCCTTGCATTCAGGGATTTGATGTCCGAATTGTACACTTAATCCCGTTTGAATGAGGAATAATCGGGTGCCTCTGAGGCAATTTGCACGGCTGTGGCAATATCCCGCATGGCGGCTACCTTGAGTGGCAATCCAAACAGGGTGATGAATCCGGCTGCATCGCTCTGGTCGTAGACATTGTCCTTTCCAAAAGTGGCAAAGTCTTCGCGGTAGAGGCTGTATATGGATTTTTTCCCTGCGGTAATGATATTCCCTTTATAAAGTTTGAGCCGTACCGTGCCGGTGACATGCTTTTGAGTGACCTCAAAGAAGGCATCCAGCGCCTCGCGCAAGGGAGTGAACCACTGCCCAAAGTACACCAGTTCGGCATAGCGTTGAGCCAGCACATCCTTATAGTGGAGGGTATCCCGGTCGAGGGTGATTTGTTCCAGTTCCTTGTGAGCGCGTATGAGAATGGTGCCGCCGGGTGTTTCATATACGCCACGAGATTTCATTCCCACCAGGCGGTTTTCCACCATGTCCACCCGTCCAATGCCGTGTTTACCCCCTATTTCATTGAGAGTCTTGATGAGCGTGGCAGGAGACAGGGCTTTACCATTGAGTTTGACGGGAGTTCCTTCTTCAAAAGAGATTTCAATGTATTCGGGAGTATCTGGAGCGTCTTCGGGAGCGACGGTCATCTGGTACATGCTTTCTTCGGGTTCTGCCCATGGGTCTTCCAGTAATCCACCTTCATGAGAGAGATGCCAGAGGTTGCGGTCGCGGCTGTAAATGGATTTTAGCGTTGAACTCACTGGCACATGGTGGGCGGCGGCGTATTCCAGGGCATCTTCCCGTGAGCGGATGCTCCACTCCCGCCAGGGAGCAATGACTTTGAGGCGTGGATCAAGTGCCATTACGGTCAGTTCAAAACGCACCTGATCATTTCCTTTACCGGTACATCCGTGCGCCACCGCATCTGCGTTTTCCAGGTGAGCGATTTCCACCATGTGTTTCGCGATGAGAGGGCGGGCTATCGAAGTTCCCAGCAGGTAGTGGCGCTCATAGATCGCTCCGGACTTGAGGAGTTTGAAGAGGTACTGGCTCGCAAATTCCTCTGTCAGGTCTTCGATGTAAATTTTAGCGGCTCCAGTGGCTTTGGCTTTTTCTGGCAAGCCAGACAATTCTTCACCTTGTCCAATATCGGCTGTAAAACAAATGACTTCACAACCATAGGTCTCTTTGAGCCATGGCACGATGATGGAAGTGTCCAGACCGCCGGAATAGGCAAGAACAACTTTCTTGATCGGTGTAGATTGGGTTTGTTTGGGCATATCTCACTCCTTTGGCATCTCAAAATCAAAAAGCCCTCCAGGTACTGGAGGGCTTGGTTACGACTGTCAGGGATTGTTTATGGGTTAGAAGTCAGGCAATCCACTCAACAGGTGCGACCAGCCGTCCTTCCCTGGAAATTCCGGGGAAGGAAGTTCTTTCGTCGAGCCTTGAGTTCAAACGGGAATGCCATGGTTCTCCTGAAGTTTGGCTGATTATAGCACTTTGACTCGGTTTGTCAATAGAAAAAACGGGTCATTTTGAAAAAACATTTGGGTCATTTAGAGATACAATCAAAGTGACTTCAATCATTTCGGGAGGGTGTCATGTCTCCAATTCCGGTGGGTGTTCAGTTGTATTCTGTACGGGAGGAGTGTGCACGGGATTTACCGGGCACTTTGAAAGCCATTGCGCAAATGGGTTATGAGGGGGTGGAATTTGCTGGCTTCTATGGACATTCTGCCAGACAACTCCGCCAGTGGCTGGATGAGAACGGCTTAAGGTGTTGTGGTGCACATATTCCATTGAGTGACTTGTCCGATGAAACCTTCCACCAAACGGTCGAGTTTCATCTGGAATTGGGAAATCCTTATCTGGTCATTCCCTGGATTTCTGAGGAATTTCGTGCCAGTCGTACAGCGTGGATCAAGACTGCCGAACGCTTCTCTTTACTGGCTGAGCGGTTAGAACCCCACGGGCTTCGGTTAGGCTACCACAATCATGACTTTGAATTTGACTGGATGGACGGCGAAGTGCAACTGGATATCTTCTTCAGCGCGGTCAGTCCGAAAGTCTTCATGCAGTTGGATACCGGAAATGCCATGCACGGCAGCGCCGATCCTCTGGAGTACCTCCAGCGATACAGCGATAGAGCGGTGACCATCCACCTCAAGGAATACTCTTCTAAAAATCCTTCTGCTTTACCGGGAGAAGGAGAAGTGCCATGGCATGATGTTTTTGCCCTGTGTGAATGCTGTGAGGTTACGGAGTGGTACATTGTCGAGCAAGAGCAATACCCTGTGCCTCCTCTGGAAACCATAGCCCTTTGCCGGGAATCTTTAAGAAAAATGGGGCGGTAAAAACATGGACGCGGATCGCATTCGCTGGTTTTTAGATGCCCGCTTTGGAATGTTCATCCATTGGGGAATTTATGCCATTCCCGCACGCGGAGAGTGGGTCAAGCATTTTGAAAGCATCTCGGAAGAACAGTACCACCAGTATTTTGAGACTTTCAACCCGACTCACTATCGCCCGCAGGAATGGGCGCGAATTGCCAGACAGGCAGGGATGAAATATGTCGTCATGACTACCAAGCATCATGATGGCTTTTGCCTGTTTGACAACCAGTTTACCGATTACAAAGCCACAAATACACCCGCCGGGCGAGACCTGATCAAAGAATATGTCGAAGCCTTCCGCGCGGAAGGACTCCGGCTTGGGTTCTATTACTCTCTTCTGGACTGGCATCACCCGGACTATCCTGTTGCCGGAGACCGTTTTCATCCTTACCGCAATCTTCCGGAATTTTCTGATCGCAAGGGCAATCTCGATCGCTATGTCCGGTATGTGCATAATCAAGTCGAGGAATTGCTGACCTCGTATGGAAAGATTGACATCATCTGGTTTGACTTTTCTTACGATGAAATGCGTGGGGAAGCCTGGCAGGCAACCGAACTGGTGAAACTGGTGCGGTCACTTCAACCCGAAATTTTGATAAATAACCGTCTGGGAGGTAACATTCGCGCCCTTCACCCTGAAATTTATGCGGGCGATTTTGCCTGCCCGGAGCAAATTATTCCCCCAGAAGGCGTGATCAATGAAGCCGGAGAATCCATCCCCTGGGAAGCCTGCATCACCTTAAACGACCATTGGGGGTATCACGCTCAGGATCAGAACTGGAAATCTCCTCGAACAGTAGTGCGTGCTCTGGTAGAGTGCGTCTCCAAGGGAGGAAATCTCCTCCTGAATGTCGGTCCGACGGCAAAAGGGGAGATTCCTGAAGCCAGTGTGCAGATCCTCTCTCGGGTAGGACAGTGGATGCGGAACAATGGGGACAGCATCTATGGTTGTGGACGAGCCATGCTCCCCAAACCTGAATGGGGACGGTGGACAGCCAGAGATGGGCGTTTGTATGCCCATATTTTTGAAAGCGGGATTGGTCCCATCAATCTGAGGGGGCTGGAGGGAAAGATTACCCGCGCTCGTTTGCTGGCAGATGGCTCGGAGGTGAAATTAGAGCGCCCCTGGAACGCTGTAGAATATCCGGAGGATACCTTTATCAACTTCTTGCAACCTGAATTACCGGATGAGTTAGATACGGTGGTTGAACTGGTGATGAAGGATTTTTTCGTCGAGTAATACCGGGAAGATTCTCGACAGGTGGGTCAGTTTGGGCTGGTATAATTCCTCTCGGAAATGAGAGGAGCGTAGAACGTGATTCCTGCAAGCAAGTCTCTGGCGATGTTAGACCGCCAATACTATGAAAATCTTCGCGGTGCACTTCAAAAAGTTGCGGATGATCTGGCGCTGGCGGCAGAAGCGGATGGGGCGTTCATAACAATTCTGGAAGAGGATCAACGCTTCTCTCCTTTACTGGCAGGCGGGCGGGTTACGGAAAACGAACGCGCTATCTTTATGACGGCAACGCTCGACCCCGAAACGGATGTGCTGATTTACCGCATGCTGGCTAGACCCACCACGCTGATTTCCAATATGGTCGAAACCGATCCCCGGGTTTCCCCGTCCATTGTCACTCAATTAGGGGTGAGTGCAGTGGTGTCTGTGCCGGTGATGCGCGAAAGTCGTCTGGCGGGGATGGTTCTGGTCGTTCGGCGCGGACAAAATGACCCTTTCACCCATACCGAAGTGCGGATGGTGGAGTGGTTTGCTACTGCCATCGCACTGGCGCTGGAAAACGCCCGTTTGTTCCATGAAACTCAATCCCGACTGGCAGAAAGTCAGGCACTTCATCAGGTCACTCTGGCGCTTTTGCATAAACTGGATTTAGAGGAAGTGCTCCAGATCATTTGTGATGAAGCCCTGCACTTAACCCGCGCTTCTGGAAGCGCTGTTGCGTTGCTGGAAGAAGAAGGCTGGTTGCGCATTCCCTACACAATCGGTGAGGTTCCCGAACTGCAGGGCAGGGTTACGGTAGAAAAGTCGGTGATTGGCATGGCAGTCCGCCGGGGAGAAGCGGTTTTGGTAAACCAACCGGCTCAAGAAAATATTGGTGGCTTGCCCATGTCCATTCTGGCTGTACCGCTTCGTTCACAAAATAAAATTGTAGGGGTGTTGCAGTTAACCCATCAGGGTCAGGCATTTACGCCAGAGGATGTGCGTCTCATCCAAATCTTTGCCGATCAGGCGGCGGTCGCGATTGAACATGCGCGTCTGAGCCGAAAGGTACAGGAAATGGCGGTTATCGAAGAGCGTCATCGTCTTTCCAGAGAACTGCATGATTCGGTCAATCAGTTGCTTTACAGTATCATGCTGTATTCAGAAGCCTCTATCCGCCAGATGGAACAATCGGATTGGGAGCGCGCCCGCCAGCATCTGGAACGTCTGCGGGAATCCGCTCAGGAAGCCCTCAAAGAAATGCGCATGCTGATCTTTGAATTGCGTCCTTCGATTTTAGGGCAGTTAGGGCTGAGAGCTGCGCTGGAACAGCGTCTGCGTTCGGTAGAAGAGCAGGTGGGATTGACCGCAGCATTGAAATGGCGGGTGAATACTCCGCTGGACAAACGGCTGGAAGAAACGCTGTACGGAATTGCGCAGGAAGCCTTGAACAACATTGTCAAGCATGCCCACGCCAGAAATTTGTTTGTCCATGTGGTGCAGAGTGGGCAATCCTTAATTTTGAGAATTGAGGATGATGGCATTGGAATGGACGTGGAAAACCTTCCAGCGGCAGGCATGGGGTTGAGAACCATGCGAGAACGCGCGGAAGCCGTTGGGGGTAAACTCAGCCTTCAAAGCGCTCTTGGGCAGGGTACTGTGGTTACCTTTGAGGTTAATTTATGAGCAAAATTCGCATTCTGGTTGTCGATGATCATATTGTCGTTCGTAAGGGGTTAATGGCGATTTTAGAAACTGAGCCGGGCATTGAAGTAGTTGGAGAGGCTGGGGATGGGAAAGAGGCGGTTGAGAAGGCTTGTGAACTCCAGCCTGATGTCGTCTTGATGGATCTGGTGATGCCCGGCATGGATGGCATTGAAGCCACCCGTCAAATCAAACAACGTGTTCCACAGGTTCAGGTGCTCGTGTTGACCAGTTTCAGCACAAATGACAAAGTGATCCCTTCGCTGAGCGCGGGGGCAACAGGGTATCTGCTCAAAGATACTACTCCGGTGGAACTGGTCAAAGCCATTGAGCAGGTGGCGCAGGGTGAGGGAGCTCTTCATCCTGCAGTGACCCGTTACGTCCTTGGGCAGATTAAGAATATGCCGGAAGAAACGACATCAGAGGAGGAACTGACTGAGCGGGAAAAGGAAGTGCTTCAGTATATGGCGCAGGGATACAGCAATGCCGAAATTGCCCGCCTACTGGTGGTGAGCAATGCCACTGTGCATACCCATGTCAGTCGGATTCTTGCCAAGTTAAATGTGTCCAGCCGAACACAAGCCGTTCTTTATGCGCTCAAGCGGGGGATAGTCTCTCTGGATGGATAAAAAATATCCCTATTCGGCTTATTTTATAAAAACATCGGGAAAATCCCCGATGTTTTTGCTTAAGAATCAACCTTTTTATGGACAGGAATTCAATATTTTCTGGGATGACACTCGTTCCTCATGTTCCTATACTTCTAGCCAGATCAATGGGTTGCCTTTTTGAAGCATGGTATGGGAGGTCAGGATGAAAAAAGGAATTGTGAAAAATTGGATGAGTTCCCCGGTGTACACGGTTACTCCGGAAACGTTTATTGTAGACGCCCGACGTTTGCTGGATGTTCGTAAAATCCGTCACTTACCCGTGGTATCCGGAGGGAAACTGGTAGGCATTGTCACCCGGCGTGGGCTTCTTCGCGCAGATTTACCGGCAGTTGTGGATGAAACCTGGGAAATTTCCTTTGATTTGAATCAACAAACCATTCAAGACATCATGACTGTCAATCCCATCACGGTCTTTCCCAATACCCCCATTCCAAAAGCCGCTCGCGTGATGCTGGAAAACAAGATCACTGGGTTGCCTGTGGTGAACGAAAAACGCGAACTGGTGGGGATTCTAACCTCCTCGGATATCTTCCGATTCATTCTGGAAGAGTTGGAAGAGCCGCTGCTGGTGGCTGAATACATGACCGATGAGGTGGTTGTTGTGGAGCCGGATACCAGTTTGCTCGAAGCCCATCGCTTGATGGGGACCAAACGCATTCGTGCATTACCTGTTTTGGATGAGGAGCGTCTGGTAGGTCTGATTACCCGTACTGACTTGGTCAGCAGCGATCCGTCGCGTTTTGTTTCCCGGAACCAGCAGGAACTTTCTTTGAAAATCCTGACACAACCCGTGGAAGCAATCATGACGCGAACCCTGGTGACGGTAACCCCTCAGACCCCCTTAAAAGGGGCGGCTGGATTGCTGCTGGAAAAGAAGATTCATAGTTTGCCCGTTGTTGAAAATGGTAAGTTGGTTGGAATTCTTACGGAGAGCGATCTCTTCCGAATGGTTGTCCAAAAATTCTTTTAATCGAAAGGGAACCTATGGTTGCGGCGACTCGAAAAGTTAATCCACCAGATGGAGATCGGCGTTGGAAAATTGTCGAAGCCACCATGCGACGGCATGGGTATGAACCAACGGCGCTCATTGAGACTTTACATTCCATTCAAGAGACTTTTGGGTTTGTGAGCCGTGATGCGCTGAACTACGTGGCGGAGTCCTTGAATCTCCCTCCTGCCAAAGTGTTGGGGGTTGCCACTTTCTACAACCTGTTCAACCTTAACCCGGTTGGAGAGCATGTCTTTTCTCTTTGTACCGGTACTGCCTGTTACGTCAAGGGCGCAGGTGAGATTGTCGATTTCATGAAAGAGGAATTCGGCTTGGAACCCGGACAAACTACCCCAGATGGGAAGTTGACCTTCATGGTTGCGCGTTGTGTGGGCGCTTGTGGTCTGGCTCCTGTCATGATTCTGGACGGGGAAGTGGTTGGAAAATTGAGCGTTGAAGAGATGAAAGCCAAGATTCGGGAGTGGGTGAACCATGACAAATGAGGAACTCGTAACCATTACTGAAAAAGAACAGGAACAGCAAAACCATTACCGTTACCGTATCATGGTCTGTTCCAGTACAGGGTGTTTATCATCCCGGAGCGACGAAATTCTGGCGGCATTAGAAGCCGAAGTCAAACAACGCGGCTTGGAAAACGAGGTTTTGGTCAAGAAAGTAGGATGCCTGGGTTTATGTGCCGCTGGACCGATTGTTTCGATCCAACCGGATGGTATTCTGTACCGGGAAATGACTCCCGAGGATGTACCGGCAATCCTTGACCGTTTAGGCGGTGAACCTCTGGTAGAAAAATTGATTGATACCACTCAATCCTTCTTCTCTCGGCAGAAGAAAAATGCCCTTGAAAATGCGGGTGTTGTGGATCCGGAACGTATTGAGGATTACATCGCCACTGGTGGATATTCGGCGTTGATTAAAGTACTTACCGAGTTAAGCCCGGCGGAAGTCATTCAGGAAGTGCAGAAAAGTGGCTTGCGTGGGCGTGGTGGCGCAGGCTACCCGACGGGTTTGAAATGGAGCACGGTAGCAAAAGCCGAGGACGGGCAGAAATTTGTGGTTTGTAATGCCGACGAAGGCGATCCCGGCGCGTTTATGGATCGATCCATTCTTGAAAGCGATCCTCACCGTGTGCTGGAAGGAATGATTATCGCGGCTTATGCGGTTGGAGCAAGCCAGGGTTATGTCTATGTGCGTGCCGAGTATCCTCTTGCTGTGAAACGCTTCCGCACAGCCATCCGTCAGGCAGAGAAGATGGGCTTCCTTGGACAGAATATCTGTGGAACCCCCTTCTCGTTCAAAGTAGATGTCCGTTTAGGGGCGGGGGCGTTTGTTTGCGGTGAGGAAACAGCGCTCCTCCAGTCGGTCGAAGGCAATCGGGGTATGCCTCGACTCCGTCCTCCATACCCGGCGCAATCGGGGTTGTTTGGAAAACCCACGCTGGTCAACAACGTAGAAACTTTTGCGAACATCCCTTCCATTTTGCGCAATGGTGGAGAGTGGTTTGCACAAACCGGTACGGAGAAAAGCAAGGGCACCAAAGTATTCGCATTGACCGGTAAAGTCAAGAACACCGGTTTAATTGAAGTGCCTATGGGGATTACGCTCCGGGAAATCGTTTATGACATCGGTGGGGGTGTTCCAGAAGGACGGAAACTCAAAGCGGTACAGACCGGTGGTCCTTCGGGCGGATGTATTCCTGAAGAATTGCTGGATACCCCGGTGGACTATGAATCCCTTAAGGCGCTGGGCTCCATGATGGGTTCCGGAGGCATGATTGTCATTGATGACCGTTCGGACATGATTGACGTTGCCCGGTACTTTATGGAATTCAGCATGGAAGAGTCCTGCGGGAAGTGTGTTCCCTGCCGGGTCGGCACTGTTCAGTTATACAACTTGCTGGGTAAATTCCAGCGTAACGAAGCCACCGAAGAAGATTTGCAAACGCTTGAAGAATTGTGCGATTTGGTACGAAGTGCCAGCCTGTGTGGTTTGGGACAGGCAGCACCCAATCCCATTCTCAGTACCCTCAAGTATTTCCGTGAGGAATACCTGGCAAAAATTCGAAAACCATCCCCCGTTGAGGAGGAGGCATGATGACCCCTACGGTTGCAGTTAAGACCTTTACCATTGATGGAAAGCCTTATAGTGCCACGGAAGATGAGACCATTCTGGATGTGGCTCGTGAAAATGGCGTGGAAATCCCGACATTGTGCCATCTGGAGGGTATTCTTCCGACCGGACAGTGTCGCTTATGCATGGTGGAAATCCAGGGAAGCGGACGCCTGGTTCCTGCTTGCGCAACCAAGCCCGAAGAAGGCATGGAAATTGTCACGGATAACCCGCGTTTGCGCAATTATCGTAAGATGATCGTTGAATTATTGTTCTCCGAACGGAATCACATCTGCGCGGTGTGTGTTTCCAATGGACATTGCGAACTTCAAAGTGTAGCCCAGAAATTGGGTGTCAACCATGTTCGCTTCGCCTACCTGCATCCGCGCTTTATGCTGGATGGATCTCATCCCAAGTACGAAGTGGATCATAACCGTTGTATCTTGTGTGGGCGCTGTGTACGTGTATGTGAAGAAATAGAAGGGGCTCACACTCGCGATTTGCGTAATAGGGGGATCCGCACCATGGTGATTACGGATTTTGATACCCCATGGGGTGAATCGCCAACCTGTACTGGATGTGGAAAATGTGTGCAGGTATGCCCGACCGGCGCACTGGCTGAAAAAGGAAAATCTGTGGCTGAAATGGCGAAGCGCCGGCATTTCCTGCCGTATCTGGCAATGAGACGTCGTGGAGGTAAATAATCATGGAAAAAATCAGACTGGCAACCATCTGGCTGGATGGATGTTCCGGATGTCACATGTCTTTTCTGGATATTGACGAACGCCTGATTGAGTTGAGCGATCGGGTAGAACTGGTATTCAGCCCTCTGGTAGATGTCAAAGAATTTCCTGAAGATGTGGACATTACCCTGGTGGAAGGCGCTTTGGGTACCGAAGAGGATTTACACAAAATTCGCAAGATTCGGGAGCGCACGAAACTGCTGGTTGCCTTCGGGGATTGTGCCGTTACGGCGAACATCCCGTCCATGCGCAACCCTTTCGGTCGGGATGAAATGCTGAAATCCCTGTATGTGGAGACCGATGCGTTGAATCCGCAGGTACCGGCGCAATCCTTACCGGAACTTCTTCCACGGGCACTGCCGCTTCACCATTACGTCCATGTGGATGTGTTTTTACCCGGATGTCCCCCTTCAGCAAACACCATTTATCAGGTGCTGACAGAGTTAATTGAAGGACGCATTCCGGATGTGAATACCTTGACTCGCTTTGGAGCATAGGAGGCACCTATGAGCGATCGTATTGTAATCGAACAGGTTACCCGTATCGAGGGGCATGCCCGGGTTTCAATCTTCCTCCACGATGATGGTTCGGTGAAGGATGCTCAGGTGCATGTCACTCAGGTACGAGGGTTTGAAAAATTCGTCCAGGGGCGTCCGTTCTATGAGATGCCATCTCTGACTGCCCGCACCTGCGGGATTTGTCCTGTGAGCCATTTGATTGCGTCGGCAAAAGCATGTGATCAAATCCTCTCTGTGCGGATTCCTCAGACGGCGATCAGCCTTAGACGCATCCTCAATCTTGGGCAAATTATTCAGTCGCATGCTCTGAATTTCTTTTACCTTTCTTCGCCAGATCTCTTGCTGGGCATGGATTCAGATCCGGCAAAGCGAAATATTCTGGGAGTAGCGCAGGAACATCCACAATTTGCCCGTGACGGTATCCGCTTGCGCCAGTTTGGACAGCAGGTTATCGAACGCCTTGCGGGGAAGCGCATCCATCCTGCCTGGGTGATTCCGGGCGGGGTGGCATCTCCGCTGGATCCCTCAGCAAGGGAGCAAATCCTCCGGGAAATTCCCGAGGTGAAGAGTATTATTCAGCGTACCCTGGACTGGTATAAGAAAAATCTGAGCGCTTATCAGGAATACATCCGGACGTTTGCGAATTTTCCAAGCCTATTCCTGGGATTGGTTAACAAAGAAGGGCGTCTGGAGCACTATCATGGCTATTTGCGTGTAGTCACAGCGAGAGGCAGTATTCTAGCCGATCAATTATCGGTCGAGGATTATGCGGATTACATTGGGGAAGCAGTTGAGCCATGGAGTTACCTGAAGTCTCCCTATTACAAGCCCCTGGGATATCCCGGGGGAATGTATCGGGTGGGTCCGCTGGCGCGGCTGAATATTGCAAATGAATGTGGCACGCCACTGGCAGATCAGGAACTGGCAGAATTTCACTGTCTGGATAAGGGGGCGGTTTTGAGTTCTTTTCATTACCACTATGCCCGCCTGATTGAAATTCTGTACGCCATTGAACGCATTGAACAGTTGCTGGATGATCCCGATATTCTTTCAACCAGTGTGAGGGCGCACGCTGAGGTCAATAACCTTGAAGGAATTGGGGTGAGCGAAGCGCCACGGGGTACCTTGATCCATCACTACAAAGTCAATGAGCATGGATTGATCCAGTGGGCAAACCTGATCATTGCATCCGGTCATAACAACCTGGCAATGAATCGCGGGGTGTTACAGGCGGCAAGATACTACGTAAAATCGGCGCAATTGACCGAAGGGATGCTCAATCGTGTAGAAGCGGTGATCCGTGCATTCGATCCCTGCCTGGCTTGCTCCACCCATGCGGTTGGACAAATGCCGCTGGCAATCGAACTGGTTGCTCCAGATGGTAGAGTGGTGGATACACTGGTACGCGGAGAATAATCCTCGGAAGCAGTCCTCCTCAAGGCTTTCGAAAAGAGCGAAATCTTCCCACAGGTTTCGCTCTTTTCAATTCCCCGTGGATGCTTCAGGGAGAATGAGGGGGATTGGGACCTCCACCCGTGGTGTATATCCATGCTTTTCCGCGGCGATAAATGTGGCGTATGAGGGTTCACTACATCCTGGCTCATCGGGGATTCGGATCGATGTCTGGTATGTGCCAAAAGGTTTGAATACCATTTGCCCATTGATGCAAACCCATGCTTCCACGATGTAAGGAGTTTGTTCTGAATCATCTCCGGCTCGCAAAAGCAACGGATTCCACGACACAATGATTTCATTCCCCTCGCGTTTGGCGGTTACCCCTCCTGGAGAGGGATAATAGGGAGAAATCGGTAATTTGACATCCCAGGCGCTGACCGGTTCGAGGGTTTGCCAATCTCCCTTGAATTCAAGGTAATCCGCTCGAACCCAACAGCGATTGTTTCCGCCAATGGCTTGAATCTCAACGTAATTACTTCCGATCACCCGCCGTAAGACCTCGATATTGCTTCCCTTGTACACACCGTATTTGTATAAATATGGCGCGCCTGGACCATAATGGCAAACTGCCTGCTCGATGATGACTTTTGCCCGCAGTTTTGTGTAGGTAGGTATCGGACTGGGAGTAATAGTTGAGGTTGCGGTTGGGGTTGTAGTTTTGGTTGGGGTGTAGGTAACAGTGTTTGTCGGAGAAGGAGAAGCGCTGGGAGTGAGGGTGAAAGTTGATGAAGGCGTGACAGGAGTGGATAGAAAAGCGGGAAGGGAAGTGATCGTGGTAACTTGCTCATTTGCAACAGAGGGCTGTGATTGCGGGGGTATCGCACTGCATCCCGCTCCTGTCAGCAGGAGCAATAAAAACCAGATAAGGGATAAAAAGAAGGAGGGTTTCATAAAAGAAAGGCGCTCCCGGCGGGACTCGAACCCACAACCTACTGATTCGAAGTCAGGCGCTCTGTCCACTTGAGCTACGGGAGCGTTGGCTGTATTATACCCGAAAACCGGCGCTCTGCGTGCATGAATTTTTTACTTCACAACCATCACCGGACAGGATGCCATACTGATGACCTTCTGGGTTTGGCTCCCCAAAAATAACCCTGTAATACACTCTTTCCCTTTACTTCCGATGATGATTAAGTCACAGTGGTGCGTTTCTGCAACATTCATAATGCCTTCCGCAGGAGTTTGAAATACCAGTTCGCGGTGGATTTCCACCCCTTCTCCCACCAATGCGGTGGCTTCGTCGATCAATCGGTTGCCTTCCAGGGTTTGTTCGGCATTCCACCGTTCTGCCATTGGATCGCTGGATGCCCAGGGTACTGCTCCTACGGCGCACACAATTCGCACCACACAATCTTTCTGCTCACGTGCCAGATTCCCGGTCAATACAGCAGCACGGCGAGAGTGTTCAGAACCATCATAAGCAAGGAGAATTTGTTTGAACATATTGCCTCCTTAATTTTTATTATAGAAAAGAAAGGAGGAAAAACAAACAGGCTGGTTGATCTGAACGAACAACCAGCCTGTTGAGGGTGCATGAAATAAACTAGCGTCTCCCTCCATCCCAAACTACGAACGGCATATTCACGATGATGTCCGTGGAGGTTAACGTCAGTTCACCTTTTGATTCAGCGTCCTTAATTTCGCTTTCAGATTTTAATTCCCGCGCCTGGACGTTGTCAGCCCATTTCACCAGGACAATCTGGCGAAGAGGGCTGTAACCGTCTGTTGAAGGTGGATGGTTGAACACATCGGGTTGAAACCCCAGTGGACCTTTTCCGGGAATCCCATTCTCGAAGACATAGACCTGAGCCAGCGCCTCCTCAGGTACGTTTTTCAGGGAGGTGACGGTCAGGACAGGTGATTTCATCATATCGGTCAGTTTTTTTGCAATTTCCGGATCGGATGCTTCGGTGTGGATGAAGAAAATTTCTTTCCCATCTGCATAGGCTTTCCCAGCCGGAATTTGCGCATACAATTCATTTCCAGGTACCTGGGTGTTGCATCCTGTCAGGATGAACAGGGCTGTGAGGATCAGTAAAAGAATTGAAGAGTATTTTTTCATGTTGAATTCTCCTTTTTTAGATGGATTTGTTCCTCAAACGAAGGCTGTTAGTAACGACGAATACACTGCTGAACGCCATCGCCAGTGCTGCAAGGATTGGGACGAGATACCCCAGCGCGGCAGCAGGAATGAGAATGGTGTTGTAGAAGAATGCCCAGAACAGGTTTTGCTTGATTGTTCGCAGGGTTGCCCGCGAGAGGCGAATGGCTCGAGGCACCCCTCTTAAATCGCCGCTGATGAGGACAACAGGAGCAGACGCCATGGCTACGTCCGTCCCGGTACCAATGGCAATGCCGATATCTGCCTGAGCGAGCGCCGGCGCGTCATTGACTCCATCTCCGACCATGGCAACAACATGTCCCTGTTCCTGTAATTTTTTGACTTCAGCCGCTTTTTCGCCGGGTAGAACTTCCGCCAACACTTCATCAATCCCAGCCTGTTGGGCAATGGCAAGCGCAGTCGGGCGATTATCCCCAGTCAGCATGGCTACTTTAATCCCCATGTGATGCAGTTCTTCAATGGCTTCGCGAGAACCGGCTTTGATAGTATCGGCGATGGCAATCAATCCCACAGGTTGATCATTCACCGCCACTATAACGGTGGTTTTCCCTTCTCGCTGCAATCTCTCAATGGATGGCTCTGCATTGCCAAGTGCATATCCCCGTTGAGCTATCATGCGAGGACTTCCCACAACCACTTTTAACCCATCGACTTCGGCTTCTACACCATTCCCTGTGGTGGCAAGAAAGCCTTGTGGTTCGCTTAATTTCAGGTCATGGTTTCCGGCTTCAGCCACAATGGCTTCTCCCAGTGGGTGTTCGGAGCCTTTTTCTACCGATGCGGCGAGCCTCAAGATGTCGTTCTGGCTATATTCTGGTGTAAAAGGAAGAATATCTGTTACGGCGGGTTGTCCGCGGGTGATGGTGCCTGTTTTATCCAGAACCACCATTTTCACCGTCCCGGCGCGTTCAAGGGCTTCGGAATTTTTGAAAAGGATGCCCAGTTCTGCGCCTTTTCCAGTTCCTACCATGACTGCGGTTGGAGTGGCTAAACCCATGGCGCAGGGACAGGCAATTACCAGTACAGCCACCATGGTGATCAAGGCTCGGGTGAAGGGAGTGATGTCGGAATTTACAGGCAAGGGAGGTCCAAAGAACAGCCATCCCAGGAAAGTCAGGAGCGCGATCAATATTACAGCAGGCACAAATACAGCCGAGATGCGGTCCACCAGTTTTTGAATGGGTGCTTTAGAGGCTTGGGCTTCTTCGACCAATCGAATGATTTGGGCAAGCGCTGTGTCTTTTCCAATGCGGGTGGCTTCAAATTTGATCAGCCCGAGTTTATTCAGTGTACCGCCAATGACCATCGCGCCGGGACCTTTTTCTACAGGCAACGATTCCCCGGTCAGCATGGATTCATCCACCGACGAACGCCCTTCGATCACGATGCCATCCACTGGGATTTTCTCCCCGGGACGCACCATCACCACGTCGCCAATTTGGACCTCATCCACTGGAACTTCCATTTCCTGCCCGTTTCGGAAGATGCGGGCATTTTTTGGACGCAATGCCATGAGTTTCTTGATGGCTTCGCTGGTTCTTCCCTTTGCGCGGGCTTCAAGCAGTTTGCCCAGTTTAATCAGCACAATGATGACCGCGGCGGTTTCGTAGTAAACATGTCCTGAAATCCATCCCAGAGTGACAGGGATAGAATAAAGAAATGCCGCCGAAGTTCCCAGCGCAACCAGCACATCCATATTGGCAGATCCATTACGCAGGGATTTATATGCCCCAATGTAATATTGCCGTCCCACGTAGAATTGCACAGGCAATGCCAGTACCAGCATTACCCATTTGATCCAAGAGGAGTGGGAGACGGACATGGGTAAAAAGCCCAGATCTCCCGCCATAGAAAGGATGAACAATGGTACTGCAAAGATCAAGCCAATGATCAGATGGCGTTTTTGCTGGTCAATTTCTTTTTGGCGGGCGATGCTTTCGGCATCTTCTGCCTCCCCGCCTTCTTCTGCCGGTTCAAAGCCCAGGGCTTGAATGGCGCGGCGCAGTTCAGTGTAGGTGATTACAGTTGGAATGTATCGAATACGGACTCGCTCGCTGACTACCGAAACCTGGACGGATAAAACCCCTTCAACACTGGTAAGGCTTTTTTCCAGTCTGCGTGCATCATTATCATCGCTGAGACGTTTTAACAGAAAATCTGCCTCGCCTGTGGCTACTCCATACCCAGCCCGCTCGATGCGTTCAATCAGGTCGGTTAATCCTGCCAGTGAAGGATCAAACTCAACACTGGCGCGTTCGGATGAGAGGTTGACAATTGCAGCCTGTACCCCCTTGACCTTTTTTAAATTGCGTTCAACCGTTGCCACGCAATTGGCGCAGGTCATTCCGGTAACCGGTAAGGTGATTTGTTTGGTTTGAGGCATACTCAACCTGCCCTTCTTTCCATCGCAAGAGGGTTTCTCGATAACGGTGGTAAAAATCTGAAATTAATTTTCCGGTGGGTAGTTAATTTCCCGAAGAGTCGCTACAATTTGTTCTTCTGAAGCCGGAGCATCAAAGGTGATTACGGCAATTTTGGTATCTTTGTCTGCCTTTACCTCTTTGACTCCGGGCAGTTCGCTCAGTTCAGAAGTAATCGTATGAACACAGTGATGGCAGGAAATGTTAGGAATCTTGTAAGTGACGGTTTGCATGTTTACCTCCTAAAAGTTTACAAAATATAGTTTATACACGAGTCGCGGCTTCAAAGACATCGCTGATTTCTTTCAAGACGCGTTCTCGCTCTTTCGGATCTTCACCCTGAACGGCGGTGATCACACAGGAGTTCAGGTGTTGTTCAAGGAGGAGGGTGCTGACCTTGTTGAGCGAAGACTGAACGGCTTGTATCTGACGAATAACGTCAATACAGTACGCGTCATCCTCGAGCATTTTCTGAATACCCCTTAAATGCCCTTCGGCAATTTTCAATCGGTGAATGGCTTCGCTTCGGTCGTGCATGACAATCCTCCTATCTAACCCTACCCCCGTGGGGGGGGTATAGATAGTGTAGCAGAATTCCCTTAAAAAATCAAGATGGGATGTGTTATTCTTACAATAATCTAATGTTGGGTTAATATGCAGGCTAAAGTTTATGGTTGTTTTTGGCACTTTGGGCAGAAATGGGTACCTCTTTGCCCCACAGTAATGCGCTCAATAGGAGTACCGCAGTTCAAACACGGTTCTCCGGTGCGTTGATACACCCGAAAAGAATTTTGAAATTCTCCGCCTCGATATACCCAATCAATGCTGGCGCCGTTTTTTTGAATGCCTTCTTTCAAAACCTGCTGAATAGCACGGAGAAGACGCATGCTCTCTTCCTGAGTTAGCGAATTGGAGAGACGTTTGGGATGTATTCGTGCCAGGAACAATGCCTCGTCAGAGTAAATATTTCCCACACCAGCCAGAAAACTCTGGTCCAGCAGAAGGGGTTTGATCTGCCGTTGATGCTGATTTAATCGCTCATGGAACTGCTCAGGAGACAGGGCTTCATCCAGCGGTTCAGGACCCAAATTTCCAATCACTCGATCCGGATTTTCAACCAGCCAGACTCGCCCGAATTTTCTGGCGTCATTGAACACAAGACGTATTCCATCGGAGAATTCAAGCCACATCCGGTCGTGGGATTGAAGGGGAGAGGTTGACGGCTCAACTCTCAAGTCTCCGCTCATGCGCAGGTGAATAAACAGATGTGCTGACCGTAAGCCGATCCAGACGAATTTTCCCCGCCGGCGGATGTCTCGAATTTCTTCCCCTGTAATTTTTTGCTGAAAAGTCAGCAAGTCTGGTTGGGCAACCGTTTTTTGCCAGGAAACCTTTGCGGTAATGATTTGTTTTCCTAAAATGGATGGAGCCCCCCTGCCTCCATCCCGTAATGTTGAAACAATCGTCTGAACTTCTGGTAATTCGGGCATGTGGTCAAATTGGATTACTCGTTGAACATCTCGCCGACACTGCGCCCTTGGTTAGCACGGAGAATGACTTCGCCCAGCAAGGGGGCTACCGATAAAATCTTCAGCCGGTCTCCAAACAGCGCCTTTTTTTCTTCTGGAATGGGAATGCTGTCTGTGGTGATGAACTCGGTAACGGGTAAACTGGCTAGTCGTTGGGCGGCATTCGCAGAGAAGACCGGATGCACAAAAACCATGTACACATTTCGTGCCCCGTTTTCCTTGAGAATATTTACGGCTTCCACCATGGTTCCACCCGTGTCAATCTCGTCATCTACCAGAACGCAATCTCGCCCATTAACTTCGCCGATGATCGTCAAGGCGCGGGCTTTTGCATCGTTCGCGACACGGCGTTTCTCAATAAATGCCATGGGAGCGTCAATCGCTGCGGCAAAGTTCCTGCCCTTCTTTGCAAACCCCAAATCTGCAGTGACCAGAACAGGAGAGTGCATTTTCGGTTTAATGGAATGCAGGTAATCCACCAGAATGTGGAATGCTGTCAGGACATCGCCTGGAATGGTGAAGAACCCCTGAATTTGCCCGGCGTGGAGATCAAGGGTAATGTAGCGGTCTGCGCCCGCCACCTCAATCATATCGGCAACCAACCGCGCCGTGATGGGCACACGGGGCTGATCTTTTTTGTCCGAGCGTGCGTAACACAGGTATGGAATCACCGCTGTGATTCTTGCCGCCGAGTCTAGCCGCAAGGTTTGAATCATGATGAGCAATTCCATCAGATTGCGGTGTACCGGCGCAGAGGTTGTCTGGATGACGTAGCAGTCCTGTCCGCGAACACTGCTGTGCAGTTTGACGAAGAGGTTTTCATTTGGAAATACAACCACATCTCGCCCGTTGACAGGAACCCCCAGATACTCAGCAACTTTATTGGTCAGTTCGATGGATGCGGAGCCCGCATACAGTTTGATGTCTCCATACATCCTCTCATGTCGTCCATGATGCATAATTACACTCCCTCTCGTTTGGTTGCCAGCCATTCTGAACGAATGACAGACATCACCATCATATCCGAATAGATTCCATTTCGATAAACGGCTTGCCGCAAGATTCCTTCTTTCACGAAGCCAGCCCGTTCATAGGCTCGAATGCCTCTCACATTTTCAACGTCAACACGCAGGTACACGCGATTTAAGTTCAAGGTGCTAAAGGCGTGCTTTACCATCAATTGCATGGCTTCTCTTCCAAACCCACGGTTCCAGAACCGTTTGTCTCCGATCAGAATGCCAACTTCTGCACTGCGATGAATCCAATTTAAGTCAAACAGGGAAATGTTCCCGATCAGGCGCCAGTCATCCCCTTCCTTTGCCTCAATAGCAAGGGGACGTTCTGGTTTAGGTTGTTTCAAGACCTGTTCGTACCACTGCTCTTCTTCTTCCAGAGACAGAGGGATGTTCACCGTGATAAATTGCCGCACTTCTGGATCGCTGAGCCACTCGACGAAGAAAGGCAAATCACTTCGCTGAATAGGTCGCAGTCTTAATCTTTGAGAAGAAAGCATGTTTTCTCCTGATTCCACAACGTCCAATTATAAGCGAGGTTGCCTGATCTTAGGTGTCCTTTTTAAAAACCGATTGTTTTGTTAAGAATATGCAGCAACATGAAAAGTCCCCACACGGATGGGGTGCGGGGACGAAAGGACAACTCTCTGTTGGGTTATTGTTCGCTTTTTTTCTCTTCCGGCAACTCCACACGGATGTGCAGTTCCTGCAACTGTTTTTCGGTAGCCGGTGAGGGGGCATCCGCCATCAGGTCGCGAGCCGCCTGATTCTTGGGGAAAGCGATAACCTCCCGAATGTTGGGTTCATCTGCCAGAAGCATTACCAGACGGTCAATTCCCGGTGCCATGCCGCCATGGGGTGGCGCGCCGTACTCAAAGGCTTCCAGCATATGCCCGAATTTGCGCTGGATATCTTCATCCTTCAAACCCAGCAACTGGAAAATCTTGAATTGGATATCTCGCCGGTGGATTCGGATGGAGCCGGAAGCCATTTCATAACCGTTACACACCATGTCGTAGGCATCCGAAAGAATGCTGGCTGGATCCGTATCGAATTTATCCAGGTCTTCCATCTTGGGCATCGTGAAAGGATGATGAGCGGCGTCCCATTTTTTCTCTTCTTCATTCCACTCAAACATGGGGAAATCGACCACCCAGGCAAATGCCAGCACATCCCGGTCGGCTAATTTCAGTCGGTCTCGGAAATGCAACCGCAGAGCGCCCAGAGTCTTGTTGGCAACCTCGCGGGTGTCGGCGACGAAGAGCACCAGATCTCCTGTGCAAGCGCCGGTTAATCCCTGCAGGGCTTCCACTTCAGCAGGAGTAATGAATTTCTGCGCTGTGCCTTTGACCCCTTCAGCGGTCAGCGCCAGCGTTGCCAGCCCTTTTGCGCCCTGTTCTTTTGCAAAGGTGGTCAGGTCATCTACCTCTTTGCGGGTGTACTCGGCGCATCCCGGTGCGACAATACACTTAACCACCCCACCACTCTTGAGGGTGTTCTGGAACACCATGAAGGAACTGTTTGCAAAGATAGTACTGCAGTCGTACAGTTCCATGCCAAAGCGCAGGTCAGGCTTATCGGTTCCGTAGCGCTCTACAGCCTCACGATAGGAGAGTTTGGGCCAGGGGGATGCGAGCAACCGTTTGTGGGGAGCGACAGCAGGGATCATCGCAGTGAACAACCCCTCCACCATATTCAGCACATCATCCCTCTGGACGAAAGACATTTCCAGGTCCAGTTGGGTGAATTCGGGTTGGCGGTCACCGCGCAGGTCTTCATCACGGAAGCAACGCGCAATCTGGAAATACCGATCCACTCCCGAAACCATCAAAAGTTGTTTCAACTGCTGTGGGGATTGGGGCAGGGCATAGAACATCCCCGGATGTACCCGGCTGGGTACCAGATAGTCGCGGGCGCCTTCCGGAGTAGTCTTGAATAAAATGGGTGTTTCAACCTCAATAAACCCCTGCTGATCCAGATAATCCCTGATGAACTTCACGACCTTGTGACGAAGGATGAGGTTGCGCTGCATGCGTTCCCGGCGCAGGTCGAGATATCGGTATTTCAGACGAAGGCTTTCCTCTACTTCCTCTTCTTTGTTGACCAGGAAAGGCAACGGTTTTGCCGGGTTTAAGACTTCACACTCCAGCACTTCGACTTCAATCTCTCCGGTGGGCAGGTGAGGATTTTCTGCCCCTTCCGGGCGTCGTCGAACAATTCCTTTTACCTGAAGGACCCACTCAGCGCGAGCACTTTGAATCACCGCTACCTTGGGGTCGGAAGGATTGGCGACAATCTGAACAATCCCATACCGATCTCGCAAATCGATAAAGGTTATACCGCCATGATCTCGCTGTCGGTGCACCCATCCCGCCAGCGTTACTGTTTTTCCAACATGAGCAGGGCGTAATTCGCCACAAGTATGTGTCCGGTACATTTAGCACATCCTCATTCACAAAATATTCTTAGACGGCAATTTTAACACAGCCGATGGTTTCTACCAAACGGATTTTTAGTGGTGAGATTGTCTGTACTCAGTCCAGGAGGTGTTTTACGGCTTCGGCTGGGGAAAGTTCACGTTGAAGTACACGCTCCACTACTGCGTTCAGTTGGATTTCTCCAACCTGGCGTTTCCAACGTTCCAGCAAAATCTCCTGTACGCGTTCCAGAATTTCGGTGAACACCCTGTTCCTTTCGCGCGTTGTCCAGAGAGAATGGGATTTCAGATAATCTCCATGGCGGAAGATGGCTTCAACGATTTCATCAATCCCTTCTCCGTTAACGGCGCTGGCGCGCAACAGAGGAGGTTTCCAGCCATCCTCCTCCCCAGTTTGGGGAAACATTTCCAGCATCAAACTGAGTGCACGGAGGGTGTTTTCCACGCCAGGCAGGTCTGCCTTATTTACCACCAGAATATCGGCAATTTCCAGAATTCCTGCCTTGATCGCCTGAACGTCATCGCCTAAACCAGGGGCATCCACCACAATCACCGTATGGGCAAGACGGGCAACCTCGACTTCTGATTGTCCCGTACCTACGGTCTCCACCAGGATCATTTCAAAACCGAGGGCATCCAGCACCTGAATGATCGCAGAAGTGGCTCGTGCTACCCCTCCCAGTGCCCCTCGAGAAGCCATTGAGCGGACAAATACGCCGGGATCACCTGCTAAATCCCGCATCCGCACCCGGTCTCCCAGCAAGGCGCCGCCAGTAAATGGACTGGAGGGATCCACTGCCACAATCGCGACTTTTAGCGCTTCTTGGCGTAAACGGATGGTCTTTGCCAGTTGATTCGCCAGAGAGGATTTACCTGTCCCCGGTGCTCCTGTCAATCCGACAATGTGGGCATTACCCGTTCGCGGGTAAAGACGTTGCAATGCCTCTTGCCCGAGAGGGGTGTTGTTTTCTACCTGCGTAAGCAGGCGGGCAATGGCAAGGCGCTCGCCTGCCAGGGCGCGTTCCACCAGGTCCATCAGACTTTTTCACCCAGTACGGCTTCTTGAATGTCTCGCACAACCACTTCTGTGCTGGTGCCGGGACCATAGACAGCGTAAACGCCGGCTTCTTTGAGCGGGGGAATATCCTCTTCTGGAATAATACCGCCCACAAAGACCTTCACCTCTTCCTGTCCGTTCTTTCGAATCAATTCAATGATTCGAGGGACAAGCGCCATATGTGCACCGGAGAGGATTGAAAGCCCAACCACGTCCACGTCTTCCTGAAGGGCGGCTTCTGCAATCATTTCAGGGGTTTGACGCAAGCCGGTATAAATGACTTCCATTCCTGCGTCGCGCAAGGCTTGGGCAATGATCTTGGCTCCACGGTCATGACCATCCAATCCCGGTTTTGCAATGAGCACCCGAATCTTTCGATCGTTCATGGTCTCACTCCTCATTTATTCTTCAAGTTCACCCTGGATTATAAACGGAAAGGTTTCCATTTACTCCGGACATTACTCATATTTTGGATATCCTTAACTCCCTTCTCTTTAAAGGTTACACAATCATACTTGTTCTTCAGACAATTGCAGTAAGATGAGAATCTGAAAAATTTTTATGGTATATTTATTGAAAGAATTTGCAATAAAGAAATTTTTCATTATGTCAAAAAAAGAACCTGCTCAAACCCTTCACCAGCAGGGCTACCGGGTCACTCCTCAGCGTCTGGCTATTCTGAATGTATTAGAAGAGAGTGATGGACACCTTTCTGCCATTGAGGTATACGAGAGAACCCGGAAAATCCTCCCTGGAGTGACTGAAGCCACCATTTATCGCAATCTTGATTTTTTAGTGAATCAGGGTCTGGTATTGATGGCGCATGTTGGAAGTGGAAGGATTGTTTACGAGTCCACCCGTCATTTGCATCATCATTTGATTTGCAGGAAGTGTGGGGCTTCTCAAGAAGTGCCTCATGCCCTCCTTGCCAATCTCTTTGAAGAGTTGTCCAGAATGAGTGGGTATCAGGTGGATACATTCCATGTAACTTTTTTTGGGATATGTTCAGATTGCCAATCTGAATAAGTAATCCAGACAAAGTTAAGGAGGTCACGATGCTTTTTTCTCCTGTTCCAATGCACATTCCAGACGGATTCCTTTCCGTTTCTCTCTCGATTGTTTTATGGCTCCTTTCGATTGTTGTGATTGCCACGGCAACCCGGCGGGTGAGTCAGGATCTGGGTGAGCGTGAAGTTCCGGTCATGGGCGTACTGGCGGCAGCAATTTTTGCCGGTCAAATGTTGAACTTCAGCGTCACAGGTGGCACTTCGGGGCATCTGATGGGGGCGGCACTGGCAACGATTCTATTAGGTCCCTGGGCGGCTGTGCTCATCATGACCTGTGTGGTGGGGATTCAAGCCCTGATCTTCCAGGATGGTGGGCTGCTCGCTCTTGGAGCCAATTTGTTTAATATGGCAGTGATTGGACCTTTTGTCTCTTATGCCGTATATCGCTTTTTCCAGCGGATTTCTTCAGGACAAAAGTGGGGAGTTTTCATTGGTTCTTTTATAGCCGCCTGGGCTTCGATTTTCATTGCTGCTCTTGCGGTCGCCTTGCAACTGGCTTTATCAGGCACTTCTCCGGCAAACATTGCATTCCCGGCAATGGGAGGGATTCATGCTCTCATTGGCATCGGGGAAGGCTTGATCACGCTGGGTGCAGTCAGTCTGATTTATGCCTCACGGCGCGATTTACTCAAACTGGGCGAACCTCAACCAAAAGGAGGTACGCTGATCTGGATTGGCGGAACTCTTCTGGCGATCCTCCTGGCAGTGCTTTCTCCGTTAGCCTCCAGTCATCCAGATGGATTGGAATGGGTGGCGGAACAGACCGGGTTCCTGGAGCGAGCCAGTGAACCATCCTTCACCATTATTCCTGACTATGTCTTTCCGGGTATTTCCAACGAAGCACTTGCCACCATCATTGCAGGGATTTTGGGCACCCTTTTGGTTTTAGGCGTAGCATTGGGCATTGCCTATTTGCGCCGTCAAAAGACCGCTTGAAAACGAATCATTCTGCCGGGCATCCAGTAAATCATGCACGCGCATTTCCTCGACCCATTCAAGCCTCGCTCCAGCCCCATCCATCAACTGGATGCCCGGCTTAAAGTTCCACTGGTCATTGCTTT
>FWWL01000416.1_pt1 | contig 118848 bp, 105 predicted proteins | sample 2228331 | NCBI WGS metagenome assembly FWWL01 (sample SAMEA103939775, study PRJEB20133) | metagenome | reverse complement strand
AGGAAAACAGGATACCTTACCTCGAATTTAGCGAAGTAAGGTATCCTGTTTATTAGATGGGGACTTTTTCAGTGGCCTCGGACAATCCCTTTTTGTTTTTTATGCTTTATACCTGATACAGTCTTCTGTACTCGGAGGGACTCATCCCTTTTCTGTTACGGAATAGGCGGCTTAAGTAAAAACCGCTTTCGTAGCCGCACTGGCTTGCGATTTGCTCGAGCGTCTCTCTCGTATCCGAGAGCAACCGGCACGCCCTTTCCAAACGAAGCTTTGTCAGGAAATCGATCGGGGTAATTCCGAATGCGGCATTGAAACGACGCGTCAACTGAACCGGTGTCAGACCCTGTGAAGAAGCAATCGATCGCAAGGAGATCGGTCCAAAAGCCTCTGCCGCCATCCGAATTTTTGCCTCTATCATGATATGATCCTTAGTTCTTGAATAGTCGGACAGCTTGTCGTCTATTTGCGTTGTTGCCTGCAGCCATAGATCGTTAAGGAAATGCTCGAGCATCTCCCTCTGGATACCCGACTGGCCAATGAACCGATAGGTTGACCGAAGTCTTGCATGATCCTCGATATTCAGCAACCCAGAGAAATTTCTTTCGATTTTCTTCAGGGAAAGGGAGTCTGCTTCGATACGAAAATGAAAGAAGTGGAAAGTGAGAGGATCGATGACTTTTCGTGCAAAGTCCGTATTCGGAGGGCAGATAACGATCCGGCCGAATTCTCCTTCCCCGGAATGAGCCGCGAACTTAAAGGAGAATTTTCCTTTTACCGGAGCGAATATCGTCCAAAACTCGTAACGATCCTGATCCAATGCGAATTGATGTCTCCCCTCCCAATAGATATGGGAAACGAGACGGACTTCATAATACATGGCGGCCCCTTCCTTCGATTTGAAATAAAGGATATGTTAACTGAAATAATGTGGATTCTACATGACTTATATATACTTTATCATGAAACTAAGGACATTATAAGATTGCATGAGGAGGGGATCGCATGAGGGATGAAAAAGTTGTCACGGACATTACGGTCGTTGGAGGTGGATTATCAGGCGTATGCGCCGCCATTGCGGCAGCCAGATTGGGGCAAACCGTAGCTCTGGTGCAAAATCGGGCAGTCCTCGGGGGGAATTCCAGCAGCGAGGTACGGGTATGGGTATGCGGCGCGACAGGGCATGGTACGAACAGGTATGCCAGGGAAACGGGCATTATGGGGGAATTGTTTCTAGAGAATCAGTATCGCAATCCGGATGGAAATCCTTACTTATGGGATCTCGTCTTGTTGGAAGCCGTTCGGGCTGAACCCAATATCCGACTTTTTCTAAACACGGATGTCCACGAGGTAGAAGCGACTGGTTCGGAAGAGCGTATGCTCAAGGCGGCTATCGGCTGGATGATGGGTTCCGAACGAAGGATCCGTTTTGAAAGCCTGATCTATTTGGACTGCACGGGTGACGGGTTGGTCGGCTTTATGGCCGGAGCGGAGTTTCGGATCGGAAGAGAGGCCAAGGCTGAATACAACGAAGAATGGGCGCCGGAAACCGCCGATGACATTACTCTCGGCAGCACGCTGCTGTTTTACACCAAGGATGCGGGACATTCTGTCCGGTACATCGCCCCGGCTTTCGCCAAAGACATCACCGAAACGTCGATTCCAATGAGGAGAATTATCCGAAGCGGCGATTCGGGCTGCCATTATTGGTGGATCGAATGGGGTGGAGAACTCGATACGGTGCACGATAACGAGAGGATCCGCGATGAGCTTTGGTCAGTCATTTATGGGATATGGGATTATATTAAAAATTCCGGCAAGTTCGATGCGGAAAACATGACATTGGAATGGGTGGGATCCGTTCCTGGCAAACGCGAATATCGGCGTTTCATCGGAGACTATGTGCTGAATCAGAACGATATTCTCGCACAGGCACCTTTTTCGGATCGGATTGCTTTCGGAGGCTGGTCGATCGACCTTCATCCCCCACAAGGCATGTATGCCGAGGAGAGCGGTTCAAAGCATTTGTTTGCCAACGGAATTTACCATATCCCGTTCCGTTCGTTGTATTCCCGAAATGTCGGCAACCTGCTGTTCGCCGGACGCAATATCAGCGCAACGCATGTTGCATTCGGTACGACGCGAGTCATGGCGACCTGCGCAGTTATCGGGGACGCGGCGGGAACCGGAGCAGCTCTACGTGTCAAGAAGGGGATATCACCCCGGACACTTAGTCTCGATCACGCGGCCGATCTTCGGCAAACGCTGTTGCGGCAGGACGCTTCCATCATCGGCGTGGCCAACGACGATTCGAAAGACCTCGCAAGAACGGCAGCCGTCGACGCTTCGAGCGCATGCGAACGGATCGAGTTGCCGTCCGCTTCCGAGGCCTATCCGTTGAATGAGAGCATCGGCATTCTTTATCCGGTAAACCCGCTTCTGGATCGGATCGAATTGCTGCTGGACGCTTCCCAACATGCACAATTGGACGTCGAGTTATGGAGCACGGGAAAGAAAGAAAACTACGTTCCGGCGGACCGCATTTCCAGCGTTTCCGTATCGGTGCCGGCTTGCGCCGGGCAATGGGTAGAGGTGCCACTCGGCTATAAGCCTGATGAACCTCAAAATGTTTTCGTCATCGTACGCGAGAATCCGCACATTCGATTATATTTGTCCGACGAGCCGCTGTTCGGCGTTCTCGGGTTCGAGCGCCGCAAAGACGAAAGAGAGGGGGATGAGACGCAATCGGACCTCGACTACGGAAACCAAGTCGTGAAATGGAGAATGCAGGGTGTCCATCGCAAACCGTTCTGCATGCGCGTACATCCTCAAACCTTGGCGTATTCGCCCGGTCAGGTTTTGAACGGGTATTCCCGGCCATATGGCGGTCCGAATGTGTGGCTGTCCGAAAGGATGAGACCCGGGGCGGAAGAGTGGATCCGTTTGAAGTGGTCAAGCCCGGTTTCCTTCTCGGAAATCCATCTAACGTTTAACGATGACGTGAATGAAGATCTAATCAATCTTCATCATCACAGGACTCCTTTCGAGATCATACCCGAGTTGGTCCGGGACTATCGCCTGGAGATCCGGACGGAGAACGGCTGGACGCCGATTTTGCTTGAGAAAGGCAACAGGAAACGCAAAAGGGTTCACCGGCTTCAGTCGGCAGTGAAGACCGATCAACTGCGGCTTGTCATCGAGGCGGCGAATGGAAGTTCGCGGGCTTCGGTGGCGGAATTCCGAATATACGACGGAGTAGTGACGGCAGTGGAGAAGCGAACAACTTCTATGTAGGTGCGGATCCTACCGAATGCTCTTCCTGAACTTTTGCGGCGGCATGCCGTACATGTCTTTGAAAAGGGTGCATAAATATTTCTCGCTTTGAATTCCGACCAGCGTGCAGAGTTGGGAGTTTGAATATTCGCGGGACTTGAGCAAGGAGGCCGCTTTTTCGATTTTGCGGCGGTTCACGTAGTCTACGAACGACTCCCCGTTCTCTTTCTTGAACAGGGTGCTGAAATAAGTCGGCGCCAAGCTAACGGCATTCGCGACTTCATCCAAAGTCAGCCGCTCAGACAAACGGGCTTCGATAAATTGTTTGGCTTTAACGATTTCTTGTTTTCCGGACTCGGTTGGTTTCTCCAAAAACAGACGAACGAGTTCAAGAAGTGTCCGCCAGTGCTTTTCGAATGTCATCCCCGCAAGGGCAAGTTCCGGCCAAGTGTTCAAATCCTGCTTGCGAGCTGCGGATTCCCGCCGTACCTTTGCTATAAATTCAGCGATTAACGTGATGATCCTGTTCCGCGGCAAGCGTTCCCCAATGGCCTTTTCCTTCAACGTATCCGCAATGATCCGCCATTTCGAATAGGGCGGCTCTTCCAAAAGTATGTCGAACAGGCGATCCAGTCCGCTTGCCCATGCATTCACAGCAGCTTCCTTGGACTTAGGGCTGGTTCTTTGGGTGAACACCTCACTGCCGCTGGCATAATAGCCGTGGGCGCAAAGCGAGGATGCCTCGTGAAAAGCTGTCTGGAGAGATTCCCAACCGCAATAACGATCGCTTACCGCCACATGGATATCCTGCTTTAAGTAATCACGGATATTGGTGATCAACGCTTGTCCGAGCTTCATGCTCTTGGCGAGCAGGTCGGCTGCACTGTTCATGCTCGGCCACGAGACAACGGCGAGCAGCTGCTCATCCGACCATTCGCAGACAAAGCCATGAGCCTGTTCGCATATCGTTTCCTCCGCGATATTCAGCATCCCGTAACGAATCGTTCCCTGATCGTGAGCCGAATAATGGTTAAGGAAGAGGGAAGCGTTAGTCCACTCCGTTAGAAGGCAGCAATAGCTTGAGAGGATATCCTTATCGACGCTCATGCTATCCGCTAGTTGCGCATATCGTTGCGGCACCATGTCTCCGCGAATAAGCTCGCCCGTTAGCTGTCGCCGTATGCGATATATGTTATCAAGCCGATGCCGCACCAATTTTTGCATTTCATTATGTTGGGAACGTTGAGCGGACAGTCTTTCTCCCGCTCTGCGCAGCGCCGTCAGTACCTCCTCCTCAGACAAAGGCACTTTCGCGGCATATTCTTGGACGTTCATTCTCATCGCTTGTTTGGCGTACGTAAAATCGGAATAAGCGCTCAGGATGACGAATTCCGTTCGCGGTAACGCTGTTCGAAGGTTTCCAATCATTTCGATGCCGTTCATTCCCGGCATGACGATATCGGTCAGCACGATATCCGGCTTCGTGTTAAGTACCATCTCAACTCCCTCTATACCGGAGAATGCCTTGCCGACTAGTTCGAATTCGGCCCTATGTTTATTGAAGAACAGCTCCAGTCTTTCAAGAATCATCTCTTCGTCATCTACGATGACGCACCGGAATTTCATGGTTCTTCAACTCCAATCTCGTCGGGAAAAGCAGCTCGTACGGTTGTGCCGCGCCCCGGCTTACTTTCAACGGTAAGTCCGAATAGTTCTCCGTAGTAAAGCTGAATGCGCTGATGAATATTGACTAGTCCGATTCGTTTGCGTGAACGCTCCTCCGATATGGCTTTAGGAACAAGCAATAGCGAGATTTGCTCTTCCGTCATGCCTGCACCGCTGTCGATGACATCGATAGTGACGCTACTCGCGCTCCGGTAGGCGCGAATACGAATTTCTCCGGGAATTCTCCCGGCGCTATAGCCGTGAAACAAACTATTTTCTACGATTGGCTGAAGAAGCAAGCGAAAGACCGTGAACGATTCCAATCCCGGCTCAATGTCCTCGATCAATTCATAACCCGACTTGTAACGAACGTTCTGAATGAACAAATATTCGCGAACGTTTGCAAGTTCGTCGGACAGCGGAACGTGCTGGGAGTCGTTCGCAACGCCGTACTCCAATATACGAATTAGAGAGCGGATGATGGGATCCACTTTTTCCAAGTAACCAAGACTGACAGCATTGCTAATCGAACCAAGCGTGTTGTACAAAAAGTGAGGGTTGATCTGCGATTGCAGCACCTGAATCTCTAAATCCCGCTGCAGCGCGTGACTTCCTTTCACTTGTTCGAGCAACTCAACGATTTGCTTGAGCATGGAATCGAAGGAACGAGAAAGCTCTCCGAATTCATCCTTTCGTCTGAGAACCACCGGAATATGCAGAAAGCCTTGCTTAACCAGCCTCATTTTGCTGATTAGTACGGATAGCGGCTGGCGTATATACCGGGTAATGAAAGCGGCGGTCATGGCGCTAAGCACAAGGCCGACCCCAAGCATGGCCAAGTTGTATTTCTCCGTTCGCTTAAGCGATTGCTGCAGCAAGCTGTCCGTATTAAATGTCATGATCGTCCAGTTGAATCGTGAGCCCGGAAATTTACGGTAATACCAATTGCGCTCTGGTTCGCCCGCTTTCAGCACTCCATTGTTGGCACTCTGGCTCACCAAATGGCTGGAAGTAACGTCCCCGAACGAAAAGGTTCGCATATCCGTTCTGGTAGCGATGTTGGATAAATTTCCGGCAACTAATGTTCCCTCTGCATCGACGATGGCTAAGCCAAGAAGATCGCTCCTGTTGATGGTGAGCAACGTTTGTTCGATCGCCTTCAGGTCGATGTCAAGCGCTGCAACCTTCTGCGGTTTGGAACCGGTAATATATTTGGCCATAGTCACCGTCCAGTCCTGCTGCTTGGTGCGGTAGGGGGAGCTGACGAACACCGAGGTCTTGTTTTCCATCACCTGTGAGCGAAGCGACTGCCGTATTTTATCGGAATCGCTGAACAGAACGCTTCTCGGGCTTCCCCCAACCATGGACGAGTCTTCATTGATGATGTACACATTGGCGACCGTGCCGGCATTCATGTCGTATAGTTTGCGCAGCACCGGCAGCATGTCTTCGGTATGCTGCATTTCATTGGTATAAGTGGATTCGACAGCATACAGAATCGTATCCAGCGAAGAAAAAGTCAGATTAATATATTGATCTACCTTGGACTGAATCTGTTCGATAAACAAATCGTTGCTTGCGCGAATTTCCCGTTCGATCAGCCGGGTTGAAATTTGAAAAACGACGAAAACGGTACCGAATACGAAGGCGAGGCAGATAATAAACAGCTTGAATGTCAGACTGTTGATTCGAAAGCGCATGGGCAATAACCCTCCAACATGTGTCTGCTCACTTTTCTATTATTGTAACATGAAGCGATTCTACTATTTTTAGCGATCTTTCCAAAATTTTATGAGGATGCATAACTTACGATTTTGGAACAAGTACGTATGATTTTGGAATTTTGTCATTTGCCGGCGTTCTATAATGAGGCACAGAGAGAGGAGGAGCGCCAGCCATGCAAGCAGCGAGTCAAACAGAGGGGGTTTACCGGCCGACGGCCAGGCGGTCGATCTGGAAACAAGCATGGAAATACAAAGTGTTATATTTGTTGCTTATCCCTGAATTGGTCTATTTCCTTGTTTTTAAATACGTGCCGATGATCGGCATTATCGCGGCGTTTAAGCAGTACAACTTGATGTTAGGTTTTTTCGACAGTCCTTGGGTCGGATGGGACAACTTCGAAAATTTTATTAACGGGGTGTACTTCAAAGATATCATGCTAAATACCGTGCTCATCTCGTTCTATAAATTACTCTTCGGATTTACGGCTCCCATCGCATTGGCGCTCTTGCTGAATGAGATCAGAATCGTATGGTTCAAGCGTACGGTGCAAACCATTACGTATTTACCCCACTTCATCTCGTGGGTCATCGCTTACGGATTGATGGTTGCCTTGTTTGCCCCCGGGAGCGGGCTCGTGAATGCCCTTCTGAAGCAATACGGTTTCGATACGATCTCCTTCCTGACCGATCCGGCCTGGGCAAGGCCGATGATAGTCGCTTCCGATATTTGGAAAGAGGTCGGATGGGGTGCCATCTTGTACTTGGCCGCTCTCGCCGGAATCAATCCAAGCTTATATGAAGCGGCACGTATCGACGGGGCCGGACGTTGGCGTATGTTATGGCATATTACGCTGCCCGGCATTCGCAACGTTATTATTATCCTCCTGATTCTGCGGATGGGAAGCATCCTGGATGCCGGATTCGATCAAATCTTTATTTTCGCCAACCCCTTCAATCAGGAGAAAGCGGACATCATCGATACGTGGGTGTACCGCCAAGGAATTGAGCGTATGCAGATCGGACTAGCAACAGCCGTCGGCGTTTTCAAATCGGTTATCGCCACCGTGCTGGTCATATTGTCCAACCAAATAAAAAAAAGATTTGACGGGCAAATCTGGTAAGAAAGGGAGAGTCAGCATGATCTACGAGTCGAAACTAGATCGGCTTGCACAGATGATAATTTATACGATCCTTATCGTTATATCGTTGTTAAGTCTGTTTCCGTTTTTTTACGTTGCAATCGTTTCGATCACACCAGAAACGGAAACGATCAGCAAAGGTGTTGTTCTCGTTCCCGATCAACACACGTGGGCTGCATACCGCACCGTATTATCGGACTCGTTCGGCATTATAGACGCGTATAAGGTTACGATACTACGGACTATTGCCGGAACTTCATTGAACATGATTGCGACAACCCTAGCAGCTTACGCGCTTTCGCGTAAAGCCTTGCCGGGACGCAGCGGTATTCTATTCCTCATCGTATTTACGATTTTGTTCAGCGGTGGAACTATACCTACCTACCTTGTCGTTAAGTCGCTCGGCATGATTGATTCGTTCTGGGCACTAATCATACCTGGTCTGGTCAGCGCTTTTAACTTGATTATCGTCAAAGGTTTCTTCGATCAGCTTCCCGGAGAATTGCTGGAATCGGCTACAGTTGACGGTGCGGGCGAATGGACGACATTATGGCGGATCGTTCTGCCTCTTTCCCTTCCGTCGGTCGCTACCATCGGCCTTTTCTACGCCGTAGGCCACTGGAACAGTTACTTCGATGGGGTGCTGTACATTAATGATCGCGGTTTATGGCCGTTGCAGGTCGTATTGCGGACAATTCTGTTGCAATCCCAAATAGAGCAGGTCGCAGAGCAAAGCAATGACGCTTCGGTCAGCTCGCTGTCGATTCAGATGGCCGCAGTCATCGTCTCGACGGTGCCGATATTGCTCGTATACCCGTTTGTGCAGAAGCATTTTGCCAAAGGCGTTCTTATTGGCGCCGTAAAGGGTTAAGTTCGGTTTATCCCGCCGGATGTCCGGACGTTCGGCGGATGAACGTATATAATCAAATCAGGAATCCATAAGGAGAGGTCAATATGAAAGATTCGCGCAAATGGCTCCCGATTTTAGCGGTAATCATGATTGCAGCGTTTACGATCACGGCTTGCGGCAGCAATAATAACAAGGGTTCACAGTCCTCATCTCCATCCGCATCCGGGCAAATCGAAACGACGCAGCCGCAGTCGTCCGAGGAGAAGACAACCGTCACCATGTTCCATGCCGGAGGATTCGCTCCGGCCAATCCAATACCGACTAACAAGGATGAAGATCCGCTTCATAAGATGTTGGAGGAATCGGCGAATATCGATTTGCAAATCACTTTCGTTCCCAATGATCAAGCCAAGCAAAAGCTCAACACGATGGTCGCATCGGGAGACATTCCCGACCTGATTTACATGAGCGACCGTCCAACGGCCGTGCAGTATTTCGATCAAGGCGTTATTGCTGACATCGATACTATCCTTAACGACTACCCTGCGCTTAAAGACAACTACCCGGAGCAAGTATGGAGTGCGCTGAAATATCAAGGCAAAACGCTGGGGACACCGGGATACGAGCTTGCTTGTCCAAGGGATTAGAGGGTTCTGGATTCGCAACGACTGGCTCACCAAGTTGAATTTTAAGACGCCTACGACACCTGAAGAATTGCTGGAGGTTATGAAAGCTTTCACGTTCAACGATCCGGACGGCAACGGCAAAGCGGATACTTACGGTTACGTGATGGGCGTTCAAAAGTCAGGGGAATTGGTAGGTCTTGGAATAGACCCTCTCATGCTAATGTATGGCGTATCTCCGGTCGGAATCGACATGAAAGACGGCAAACTAGTGCATAACAGCGTAGATCCGCGAATGAAAGAAGCGCTTGGATTTATTCAACAGATGATTGCAGCAAAGGTAGTCGACCCCGACTGGCTTACGATTACGGATAATACGGGAATCGACAACAAATATTTCTCGGGAAAAGTCGGCGTTATCGTTGAAGATTGGCGTTCAATGGAGCTGGATAAACAAACGAAAATCAAGGAAGTATCAGGAGAGCTGCCGGATTGGTCGCTCATTCCTCCGATGAAAGGACCATACGGGGACCAGTTTTCGGCGGTAACGAATCCGCAGAATAATCTATGGTCGATTTCTACCAAGGCGGCGAAAGATCCGGAGAAGGTCAAGCGCATTCTGACGATGCTGCAGTATTGGTTCACGGATAAAGAAGCATATCCTTATTTCGCATATGGGATCAAAGGCATCAACTGGGACTTAGTGGACGGCAAACCTAAGATTATTCAGGAGAATAAAGCAAACAAAGAAATACAGGACAAGTACAGATGGATGAACAACTATGCGAACAACCGCCGCGCGAACGATGAATTGTACTTCAACTACACGAACCCCAAAACCGCGGAGTTCCAGAAGCAGAATCAGCAGTACATCAAGCCGCTGGGGGTCGAACCGTTCGTCACGCCGGACCCGTCGGATATCGCATGGGAAGATCGCAAGAAGTTCATCAATGAGTCTCTGCTTAAATTCGTTGCCGGCAAAACTTCGTTGGACGGCTGGGATGACTATTTGAAAACGCTCGATTCAAAGTATGCATTCCAGAACTATCAAGCGTATATCGAGAAAAACTTGAAGGATCAAGGCATTGTTCAATAATGAATCCATAAAGGAGCTGCGCTCCAAGTCTTACGACTGAGAGAGCAGCTCCTTTGATGGGAGCGTTATGTCGGAGATAGCACAGGCGGCAGGACTCCAAATAGGAGCCCTGCCTTCTTTGTGTGTATAAGAAGCACAACAAAAAATCAAAACCAGTCAGAATTCTTTACATAAACTTTCCGTATTATGGGGCTCGATTTTTACGCAATCGCTTGTAATGTCAGATATCATAACATATAAAATATTTTCTGATTGACACCTTACGGAAAGATGGATTATAGTTTATAACATGATGTAACTAATTAAATAAGATTTATTCGAAAAGCCTCAGTTATTATGAATTAAATCTCGTGATAAGCGGCATTTTTAAGTTATTTAATAACTGCATGTAATTAATCGCGGAAAGGTGGTGTTAGTAATCTACTCTGAAAAGCATGATCAGGAATTCATCAAGAAGAAAAATCAATTGCTGGTCCTGGATATGGTCCGCAAACATCGACCCGTTTCGAGAGCGGAGATCGCCAAGCTGATCCAAATGAGCCCCACTTCGGTTGGGCGGATCGTCAACGATCTGATTGAAATCGGCTTGGTGAAAGAGACGAATCAGTTTTCTTCCGGTGTAGGACGTAAGGCGACCATGCTCGACATCGACGTACAACAAATTCTCTCGGTTGGCGTAGAAGTGGACCGGAGTATCGCCCAAGTCGGTTTGGTCGATTTGGACGGACGCATTGTAGCGGAGCAGCATCATGTGATCGAGCGTAACGCCGGACAGCCCGGGATTGTAGCCGAGAAAATTGCCGATATGATTATTGGTTTGGCAGCTACGCAAGGAATAGCGGCTTCCAAATTCATAGGTGTCGGAATCGGAATTCCCGGCATTATGGATACGATTGCCGGAAACGTCGTTTTTTCCGCCCAAATGGGTTGGACGAATGAACCGTTCGCCAAGATGGTGCAAGCGAAAATCAATTTGCCAGTTGTACTGGATAATGACTTAAAAGTGAAAGCTCTTGGCGAAAGCAGCATCGACGCCATGTCTAACAAAGGGATTACCGCTCTAATCAGTATAGGAAGCGGCGTTGGCTCTGCCTTGGTCATGGATGGGAAAATCTACCGCGGCGCCAACAACATTGCGGGCGAGATCGGACATTCCACTATCGATCCGAACGGCAAGCTGTGCGAATGCGGCAAGAGGGGCTGCCTGCAGACTTATATTACCGACTTGGCCATGCTGCAGGAGGCTAACCAAATCAAGCCGGTGTCGAGCGTAAAAGAGTTGTTCGAACTAATGGGAGCCGGCGAAGCATGGGCGTACAACATTATTGATCGTGCCTGCACCTATATTGCGGTTACCATTAACAATGTCGTTTGCACTTACAATCCGGGTACGATCATTCTGACGGGGGACTTTATCGAGAATCATCCCGAAGTGTTCGAAACCGTAAGGAGTAAATCGAAGGATTTCATATGGGAACCTTTTATCGGAACTTTTGAATTGATCCGTTCTAAGCACGGAGAAAAATCGGTCATGGTAGGAGCTGCGAAGCTGGTGCTCCAACAACGCTTGGACCGGGGCTTGGAGCAAAAATAGCATCATGGAGGGAAACGGCATGGAAGTGGAACTGGTTAAAGAATTCCGCGGCGGCATTGAAGAATGCGTACATACAGGACGTATTTGCGGTGTGAACGACCGTGGCGAGATCCAATATTCCGCAGGAGATCCGGAAGCGATCACGTTCTTGAGGTCAGCGGGCAAACCGTTTCAAGCGATACCGGTCATCCGGCATGGCGCCGATGCCAAATTCGGTTTAACCGATGCGGAAGGAGCCATTCTAGTAGGCTCCCACAGGGCTGAGCCGTTTCATGTCGAGGTATTGGAGTCGATTATGAAGAAAACCGGAATCGGCGAAGAACGGCTTATTTGCCATCCGACCTATCCGCTCAGCGTATATGCGACCGAAAATCTGCTTCGCGAACAAAAGTCCAAAAGATCCATTTACCATAACTGCTCCGGCAAACATCTGGGCATTCTGGCCCTTTGCGAAACGATGGGGTATTCCTTGGATGGATACGGAGAACCGGATCACCCTGCGCAGCAGGAAATCTTGGAAACGCTGGCCTATATGGCACATTATCCACGGGAGAAAATCGGTCTCGGAACCGATGGCTGCGGCTTCCCTGTGTTCGCAATGCCGCTTCAAGCTTTGGCTACAGCTTACTTGAAGCTAGCCTGTCCGGACCTGATCGCAAATCCCGAAATCCGCAACGCCGTTCAGACTATCGTGAATCGGATGAATAAACATTACGAGATGGTCGCTGGGACCGACAGGATCTGTTCAAGTCTTCTTATGGATCGGAATATCGTAGCCAAGGGCGGCGCCAAAGGGGTCTACTGCTTTGGACTAAAGAAGGAAAGACTTGCCTTTGCTCTAAAGGTTATGGATGGTTCCGAAGACGAGTGGCCGATCATCGTGGCGTCCATTCTGGAACAAATAGGGTATGAGAACCGGGACACGATCGACCGGATGTACAGGCTTGCGCCAGTAGACATTCGAAACGACAACGGGCGGATTATCGGCCGCAACCAACCTGTGTTTACGTTAAATTTACGATAAACAACCAGAAACAATCCGCACCGATCAAAATTCGACGGAGCGGTTTCATTCAAAGGAGGAACAAAACATGAAAAAACGGGTTTGGACTGTCATTTTGCTAGGTGTATTGATAATTTCGTCCGTACTTGCGGGCTGCGGCAACAACAATGAAAGCTCTCCTTCCGGGAGCGCAAGCGACGGCGGAAGCGACGGCGGAAGCGGAAAAAAGGTTGAAATCTCTTATCTGGATCCGCTGCCGAGCAATGAACGAACTGCACTCATGAAACAACTCATTCAAAAGTTCGAAGAACAAAATCAGAACATTACGGTCGAGTATATGTCCGTTCCGTGGGAGGAAGCAAATAAGAAATGGATGACGATGGGCGCAGCCAAGATCTTACCGGATGTCATCAGCGTGGATGACACATCCCTTGCGGGGATGAGCGCCGCCGGATATCTCGAGAGCCTTCAACCCTACTACGACAAATGGGATCAAGTCGCAAACCTGACCGAAGCGGCAAAGCAAGCGCGAAACAAATACAAAAATGAGGTTTACGCCATTCCCGACGCTTTTCTGCTGCAGGGTCTGTTCATCCAAAGCGGCTGGTTTAAAGAGAAAAGTCTGCCGGAAACTATCGACACATGGGCCGATTACTTCTCTCTCGCGCAGAAGCTGACCGATGAGAGTCAAGGCCGTTACGGAATTTCGTTCCGAGGCGGCGCGAACGGTGTCATCCGGGCGATGGAATACGTGATGGCAGCAACCCATTCCGACAGCTGGTTTGACAAAGACGGCAAGGCCATTCTTCACAAACCGGAAGCCAAAGAAGCGTTTAAGAAGTTTTACGACCTTTACTTGAACGGTTACGCCCCGAAGGAATCCGTCAACTGGGGTTTCAATGAAATGGTACAAGGCTTCATGAACGGTCAGGCGGGCATTCTGAACCAAACGCCGGAAGTCATCGCGGTCGCCGAGAAGAACATGCAGCCGGGTACCTGGAATGTCGTCCCGATGCCGAAGTCGGACGACGGGAAGCGGTACATTTTCTGGGGATTCACGGCCGCGTACGCGATGTCTTCGAACTCTGAACATAAGGACGAAGCATGGAAATTCATCGAGTTCTTGAGCTCTCCGGAAAACAACCTTGAGTACAGCAAGAAGAACTCGAGCATTCCCATCTACACGGAGAACCTGAAAGATCCTTTCTTCAGCAGCGGTCCGATTTCCGGCTACGCGGGTTCAATGGCCGACACGAACATCGTGTTCGCCGGTCCGCCTAGCCACTTAACCAAACTGGGTGAGTTCACGGGTACTTATGCGGTAGAAGAAACTCAAAAATATTTGACCGGCAACCAATCGCTAGATGATACGGTCACCCGCTTGGCCGACTGGCTTACGAAGGAACAAACCGAATACCTTAAGGAAAACCCGCAGCCTTAATTCCAACAACAAAGAAAGAACACGCATAACCGAGCGCAAGGGCGGTGAGCCGTTATGCTTGGTAATGCGTGTTTTTCATCTCATGAAGGCGGTGAATCGATATGTCTTCGGCAAGCTATCCAAGGAAACTTTCCTCCGTTCGAACGAAGAGATTTTTACGTAAATGGGAGCCCTACCTTCTATTGCTTCCTGCGCTGCTGATTGTGCTGTCCTTTTTCGCTTATCCGGTACTAAAAGCGTTTCAACTTTCTTTTATGCATTACGTACTATTTGAGCCTAGTAAAATCGGTTATTCCGGGTTTGATAATTTCAAGGCGCTGCTATTGGATTCCAATATGCCACAGATCTTGTTGAACTCGGTTATCTGGGTTGTTGCGACGGTTGGGCTGCAGTTTGTGCTTGGTTTCATGCTTGCGTTGGCCCTCAACAAACCCTTCAGAGGCAAACACCTGTATCAAGCGATCGTTTTCCTGCCGTGGGCGGTATCCGCCTTTCTCATCGGGATGATCTTTAAGTGGATGTTCAACCAGCAGAACGGACTGATCAACCATTTGTTGTTGGAACTCGGATTGATCAACAAAGCGATTGCTTTCTTGGCCATTCCGGAAACCTCCATCATTCCCGTAATTATCGCTATGGCTTGGTACGGCGTACCTTTTTTCGGAATCATGATATTGGCTGCGCTTCAATCGGTCCCGCACGAAATATACGAAGCGGCGGATATCGACGGAGCGGGCAAGGTAAAACAGCTATTCCAAATTACGATCCCCTACATCAAACCGACACTCGTCCTGACCTTGCTGCTCCGGGTGATTTGGGTTTTTAACTCGGCAGATCTGATTTATATCATGACCAATGGCGGACCCGCCAACAGCTCGCATAATCTGCCTTCCTATATTTTCAATAAAATCGGTTACTCGACAGACTTCGGGCAAGCATCGGCTCTAGGCGTTCTAATGCTCATCATCCTGACGGTGTACACCATTTTCTTCCTGCGAGTAACGAAATACAACGAAGCGGGTGATATCTGATGCAACTCTTCATGAGTAAAAGACTTCCCGGTATCATCCGTTTCTGCGTTTTGTCTTTATTTCTAACGGGTACCCTCCTTCCGTTTTATTGGATGCTGGTCACGTCGCTAAAAACGCGTTTGGAAATCTACGGCAAGAAACTGACGTTATGGCCGGAAAAACTTACATGGGTTAATTATGCGGAAACGTTCCGAAGCTCGAGTTTCCCGCACTATTTTGCCAATAGTTTTGTCGTCAGCATTCTCAGCGGCATTCTGGTGCTGGCGGTATCCATTCTCGGAGGGTACAGCTTGGCCAGGTACCGTTTTCGGGGCAAAGGCACAATCATGCTCATCTTTCTGGCCACACAGATGGTTCCGGTTGTGATCATGCTGGTTCCTTTGTTTATGGTATTCGGCAATTTGAAGCTTCTGGACACGCTGACCTCGCTGATTATCACGTATACGGCTATCAACATTCCGTTCTGCATGATTACGATGTCCGGGTTTTTTCAACGCGTGCCCGTTGCGCTGGAAGAGGCGGCGATGATCGACGGATGCAACCGCATGGAAACGGTAGTCCGGATTATACTGCCCATCATGCTGCCGGGGATCGTCGCCACCTTCGTCTTTGCCTTTACGGCTGCTTGGAACGACTTATTCTTCGGCATCATGTTCACGACCAGCGAAAGCGTTAAGACGGTGCCGGTCGGATTAAACGGTTTTGTTCAAAAATTTGATATCAACTGGGGCGAAATGAGCGCCGGCGGCGTTCTTTCTTTGATTCCGGTAGCCGTCCTTTTCGCATTCATACAACGTTACATTGTGGCCGGGCTCTCGCAAGGAGCGGTAAAAGGATAATGGGAATGGAGTCGAGAGGATATGTTGCTTGAGGTCATCGCAACTTGCGCGGACGATATTATCAAAGCGGTTTCAGGCGGTGCCGACCGGATTGAACTGGTGACGGGGCTGCAGGAAGGCGGCATGACTCCAAGCTTGGGATTTCTGGAAGAAGCGGTTAACTCATCCGTCGTTCCCGTTCACGTCATGATCCGCCCGCACAGCCGGTCATTTCATTATGACCCGGACGATCTTCGCATCATGGTAAAGGATATCGGTGCGGTTCGGCGGGCAGGCGCGGCAGGAGTCGTGCTCGGAGCTCTTCGGGAGAACGGGCGGGTGGACAAAGATGCCCTAAAGCGGCTTCTGGAAGAAGCGGATGGCCTTTCCGTCACGTTTCATCGGGCTTTTGATGAAACGCGGGATTTAGACGAGGCGCTGGACGATTTGCTCGCTTTTCCGGTGGACCGGATTTTGACCTCCGGCGGCAAGACCAGTGTACTGCAGGCCATGGACATCATCGGTCATTTGGTAAAACGTACGCAAGGATCACGAATCCGAATACTCGCCGGAAGCGGCTTGACGATAGAAAGTCTTCCGGAATTCATAAAGAAAACCGATGCGGAAGAATTTCATTTCGGAAGGGGCGTACGCACAGGCATGCTGGCGACCGGTCAGATTGATCCGGAACTTGTCCGGCGGATTAAACAGTCGATCGGTTAGCATCCGACAAGGAGCAAAACCCGACTACCAGCTTATGAAAGAGGTAGTGCACCATGAACGACATTTATGTAGGCGTCGACTTAGGCGGCACCAAAATGCTGGCGGCGCTCGTAAACGGAAGCGGAACGATAATAGCCAAGGTTCAGCAGCCTACAAGGGCGGAACTCGGAACGGAGGACACCGTTCGCCGCTTAATAGCGATGACGGAATCACTGATCGAAGAATCTTGTCCAAAAACCGAATGCAAGGCCATCCAAGGTATCGGCATTGCCGTTGCCGGGATTCTGGATCCGTCTAAAGGAACGGTAGTGCTTGCGACCAATCTGGGATGGGAGAACGTTCCGATAGGCCCGTTGCTTAAAGAATTTTTCCAATGTCCCGTTAAGGTAATTAACGACGCGAATGCCGCGGCTTTAGGAGAATGGCTAGCCGGCGCTGGCGTCGGAACGAAAGACGTCATTTATGTTACGGTGTCAACCGGAATCGGCGGCGGCATCATTAGCGACGGGCGATTGATGCTAGGCTCCACTAACAGCGCGGCAGAACTCGGCCATATTAGCATAGACCGGAACGGGCCGTCATGTGCCTGCGGAAACCGGGGATGTATCGAGGTTTACGCATCCGGCAGCACCATTGCCAGGCGTGTCCGAGAAGACATTCGGAGCGGAGAGGCGAGGACGTCGACCGTCCTTGAAATGGCGGGCGGAAACCCGGAACACTTAACTGCCAGGCATGTTACGGAAGCAGCGCAAGCGGGCAACGAATATGCTAAAGACAGACTGGCGGAGGCGGGCTCAGCCTTGGGGATGGGTCTAACTGCCATCATCCATCTGGTAAATCCCGAGATGATCATTCTCGGCGGCGGCGTCTCTCAAAGCGGTCGTCTGCTATTCGAACCGATGCTTGATTCAGTACGCAGACACGGAATTCCGGGAATGGTGAGCAGAGTCCGGTTTGTCACGGCGAAGCTCGGCGGAGATGCGGGAGCGGTCGGGGCCGCCCTCTGGTGGCGGTATGAGCGGGTGCATAAGTCGTCTACCATTCAAGAGGCGGTTTGGTAAAGGAAAGGTTCCGTGGAGTTTTATTACAGAAAAGGCAGGACTCCGATAGGGGTCCTGCCTTCTTTGGAATAGAAGGTGATAAGTAAGGAAAATTTCTAACGTGATTGGGATTCGATGTATTCCTGCAACTGAAGGCGCTGATACAGCGGCAAGGCAGTTAACATGCATCCGTATTTGAATGTGCCGTTATTGCGTTCGATACGGATAATTCGGGCGGTCATCGGAGGAATGTCCGACTTCTGGAGCAAATGGATAACGACGAACATGTCTCTCTCGAGGGGGAATTCCGATTCGATCTGTATGCCGTCTTCCGATAGATCCCGCAAATAGCCGTTAACGGACTGACCGCTGAACCCACCGTCACCTTCCCATTGGTAGATCGACATCATGAGCGGAATAGCATGGGGAAGGCGCGCTTTCTTCCTTCGCTCTGTGTCAGGTTTCTCGACAGCGGAGCGGATGACGGGATCGCCGATCTTCTGGCCGATCCAATTCTCGTAAATATGCGCTAATGCGGATAGATCCGATTCGCCGTACCCGGCCGATTGTCCAAGCTGGAACAAACTCTTGGCGGCCTCCAGCATCGGTGTAGATACTCCTAACGAATCGGTTAAGACGGAAGAGAGCCTTAAATCTTTCAGCATGAGGGCTAGGGAAAACTGTACGCTGAAATCGTGATCGATGATCTTCTGTCCCTTGAGATCCGCCTGCTTGCTGGCCGCTCCACCGGATTGCACGACACGGAGGAACGAGGATACATCGATACCGCTTTTGGCGGCAATCGCCATGCCTTCGACCAGACCGGACAAATTGATTCCGACGATCGTATTATGGGCTAGCTTGGCTGTTGCGCCGCTTCCGCGTTCCCCCATGTGAATAACCTCGCGGCCCATCGCGAGAAGAATATCTTGGTGGTCGTCTATCGTCTGCTTGTCGCCGCCTGCCATGAACAAGAGCGTACCGTCAATAGCCGCTGGCTTGCTGCCGGTTACGGGCGCATCAATGAAATCGCAGAATCTATCCGTGACTTCGTTGGCAAGCCTTCTTGCAAGAGTCGGTGATATGGTGCTGCAGTCAATGATAGTTGTGCCAGGTTTAAGACCTTTTAGAATCCCATCCGCGCCGAAGTAGATTTCCTCAATGGCTTGATCGTTGCTGATCATCGTAATTACCACGTCAGCCCTCTTGGCTACCTCGAGCGGAGAAACGGCAACATCGCCTCCAAGCTGCAGCAATTGCTGCTCTTTCCCCGGCGTACGATTGTATGCGAGGACGGAATAGCCTTTGCGCAGAAGGTTGGCAGCCATCGGCTCCCCCATCGTACCGAGGCCTATGAATCCAATTGATTTCATCTGATCTTCTCCTTATCTTTCGCCTTAAGCATTCGGGTATTCGTTAATTATTTGACAAAAGTTGCGCTATTCCTCTTCTGGAATAGCGCCCTTTGTTGAATCTTCATCAAACCTTCATCGAACCTTGCTTGTGCCGAGCGGTTTTATTCAGTATTCTAGAGCTAACGTGAAAGACCGCTTGAGGTCTCGAAAGGGAGATGGAAATGAGTAAAGACATTAAATTCGACTATTCCAAAGCGTTGCAGTTCGTGGGACAACATGAGATCGACAATCTGGCACCGGCCGTCAAGCTGGCGCATGAGCAACTACATAACGGAACCGGTGCAGGCTCCGACTATCTAGGCTGGATTAATCTGCCCTTCGATTACGACAAGGAGGAATTCGCCCGCATCCAGAAGTCGGCGAAGCAAATCCAGTCCGATTCCGAAGCGCTTGTGGTTATTGGTATCGGCGGTTCTTATCTCGGCGCCCGCGCGGCGATTGAATTCCTGCAGCATTCCTTCTACAATACCCTTTCGAAGGAACAGCGGAAGACTCCGCAAATTTTCTACGCAGGCAACAATATCAGTTCTACCTATGTGACGCACCTGCTGCAGGCGCTCGAAGGTAAAGATTGGTCCATCAACGTCATTTCCAAATCCGGTACGACGACGGAGCCGGCTATCGCATTCCGTATTTTCCGCGAAGCGCTAGAGAATAAATACGGCAAGGAAGAAGCCCGCAAACGGATCTACGCTACGACCGACAAAGCAAGGGGAGCTCTTAAGGTATTGGCTACGGAAGAAGGCTACGAAACATTCGTTATTCCCGACGACGTAGGCGGCCGTTACTCGGTTCTTACCGCTGTCGGACTTCTGCCTATCGCAGCGGCCGGCATTGATATCGAATCGATCTTGAAGGGCGCGCAAGATGCCGCAACCAAGTTCAACAACCCTAACCTGAGCGAGAATCAGGCTTACCAATACGCGGCTGTTCGTAATGCGTTATACCGTAAAGGCAAGACGGTTGAAATCCTCGTCAACTATGAGCCGGGATTGCACTTCGTTTCGGAATGGTGGAAGCAGCTATATGGCGAGAGCGAAGGCAAAGATTACAAAGGGATTTTCCCGGCGTCGGTCGATTTCTCTACTGATCTTCATTCCATGGGTCAATTCATCCAAGAAGGCAATCGCATCATCTTCGAAACCGTGCTGCAAGTAGCCCAGTCTGCCGAACAGATCACGATCCAGAGAAGCAAGGACGACCTTGACGGCTTGAACTTCCTAGCTGGCCAAACGTTGGATTTCGTCAACAAAAAAGCGTTCCTGGGAACGCTTCTGGCTCATACGGACGGCAATGTTCCTAATCTGATCGTGAACTTGCCGGATTCGAGCCCTTATACTTTCGGGTATTTGGTTTACTTCTTTGAAATCGCGTGCGGCGTGAGCGGATATTTGCTCGGCGTCGACCCGTTCGACCAACCCGGCGTGGAAGCGTACAAGAAGAACATGTTCGCTCTGCTCGGCAAACCGGGTTTCGAAGAGCAGAAGAAGGCTTTGGAAGCTCGGTTGTAACCAAAAGTTATAAATAGCAGTAGTTAGGAAATGCTGATAATTTGACTTTTGTGTGATAGAATAGGGTCAAGTTTGCCTCCCAGGTAAATTTGACCCCATTGTTCTTTCTAGGGAGTGAAGATCGACATGATAGACATTCATACGCATATACTACCCGGATTGGATGACGGAGCGGCGAATTGGGATGATACTTTGAATATGGCCCGAGCAGCCGTGTCAGAGGGAATTACGACGATCATTGCAACGCCGCACCACGCAAATGGGTACTATAATAATAGAGCAATCGAAGTAGCAGAGCACACCCTTCGTATTAACGAGCAGTTAATAGCGGCGGGTGTGCCTGTTGCTATTATGCCGGGGCAAGAGATTCGTGTGCATGACGATCTGCTGGAGGCATGGTACAGAGAGGAATTACTGCCTTTAGCCGGTTCTAATTATGTGTTAATAGAGATGCCATCCTCTCGTATACCAAGGGAGATGCACGAGCTGATTCATGAGCTCCGTATCATGAAACTAAAACCGATTATTGCTCATCCTGAGCGTAATTCGGAAATCGTGAAGAACCCGGAGCGGCTGGCAGAGTTGGTCGAGGAGGGGGCCTTCGCACAAGTGACAACCCACTCGTTACTCGGTGGCTTTGGCAGGAGAATAGAACAATCTGCTTGGTCGCTTTGCAGAAGCGGCCTCATTCACATCGTTTCGTCGGATGTGCATCACTTGGAGCGAAGAGGATTTCGGATGCGCGAGGCTTATGCCGTTATCCGTGAGCGTATGGGAGAGCAGTGGGAGAATTATTACCAAAACAATGCGTATTGTGTTGTACAAAACAAGCAATTTGGCAGCAAACCTGACATATCGCCTTCGTCCGAGGGTGTGTTGCGTCGGTTGTTTTCCTATTTTTACAGTAATTAGCTCTGATTGGGAAGAAAGGGTAAGAGGCAAGGCCTATGATTTGTCAGTTTGGAATGGGCAGAAAATCCCGATAGTTGTTCTTTTGACGAGAAAAAGGGGCCGAAATGGTTTTTTCCAAACCGAAAACGGTAGTTTTTAGGAGCCAAGCGCTTCCGCATTTCGTGGAAAAGCTTGTTTTTTTTATTTTCGATAAAAATGAAACGCTTACTTTTTTCCGAATAGGATCGATAAAGGAGTAGCGAAAAATGTCGAATGGGTTTTATTGCCCTGTTTTTCTAGGACACTAGCCAATAGTCCCTTATTCGATCATAAATTTAGAGGTGTTTTTGTATAAAACCTATTAGAAATAGATTATAGATATCCTTGAATTTACAAGGAAAAGAGGCAGTTTATACATGTATATAGGAATGAGACTAAAGTCTGGATATTGTAAAAAATAAATTAAGCGCTTCCACTTGACGAAGTTGTTATTATAGGCGTTAAAAATCAGCGAATTTCATATGAAAACCCTTATGAAAATGAGCAGGAATGTCTAATTGACACCATGTCTTTATTCCCTCAAGAATTTCCACTATATGTGGCATACTTAAATTCAAATCATATTCAAATCATATTTTACGTTTATTAAAACCTCCTAATATAAGTTGAATTCTATGTCGAGTTATAGCAAGCTAGACTAGTCAATGATGGTGTGACTTGATGAAATGGAGGAGATTAAAGATGAACGTTTCGAATCGGGAGCAGAAGCAAGTAAGGCTGAAGCAATTTTTGAAAATACTATCCGAAGATCCTTCTCTATTGGATCAAGACGGACTTGAGGAAACAAGGTCGTTATCTGAACTGCTTATGTTCACCGGGTATTTGCCCCGGAACGAACCCGTTAACATGGCTGAACTGGTATCGCAGCTGTTAAAGAAGCTGGGACTTGAAGCCGGATCGGAAGATATGATGGAGTACATCATGAATGGCGGAACGGTCGACGATTTTATGAACACAGGGAGACAAGAGGCTACATAATCGCAATTTGGGAAATCGTGCGACTCAATGCTTCTATGGATAATCAGGCCTCTTTGTTCGCGAAATGAATAACTAAATAAATCTAGTATTCAATAAGAGTATATATTATCCGTACGGCGGGGTGCTTCTTTGAAAACCTATACCCTAAAGGTCGCGTTACGAATATAGAAAATTGTTTATATATTCAGAAAGGATATTTTCTTGGTATTGCATAGAAAGATGACTTAACAAGTAACGGAGGAGAAAATTTGGAATTAAAACAATATTGGATCATCGTCAAAAGAAGGCTGTTATTGATTGCTTTGATTATTACCGTCAGCTGTCTGACCATCGGCATCTATTCCTACTACTTCATTAAGCCGCAGTATGAGGCTTCAGCTAAACTCATCGTCAATCAATATAAGGACAGCAGTTTTATGCTTCCGAGTATAGATGTCGGCTCCATTAACTCCACCATCGGACTTATCAAAACCTATAAAGAAATCATTAGAACGCCGCGAATTATGAAAAATGTTGTCAAAGATTACCCTGAGCTTAATTTAACGTACGGTCAGCTCATTGGCAAAGTAAGCGTAAGCTCAGTTAATGAAACGCAGGTCATGTCCGTATCGGTCCGAGATGATTCCTATGAGAAGGCAGCCAAGGCGGCTAATGCGGTTGCGGTCGTTTTTCAAAAAACGGTTCCCGGCCTGATGAAGGTCGACAATGTTTCCGTCTTGGACTTTGCCGACCCGCAGGAGCTTCACGGTCCGGTGGCTCCGAATCCGAAGTTGAATATTGCCGTCGCCTTTATGTTGGCATTGATGCTGGGAGTAGGCATTTCTTTCCTGCTGGATTATTTGGATGACACGATTAAGACCGAGGAGGATATCGAGACGCTGCTTGGAGTTCCGGTACTGACTTCGATTCCAAGGTTTAAGGAAAGTGATGCCATTGAACGCGGCAGCAAAGGACTGCTAACGAAAACGGCCGGGAGGGAAAACAATGTCTCGCTTGACTCCTAAATGGAACCTGATAACGGAGAGGAATCCGAAATCGCCGATCTCCGAAGGGTATCGGATGCTGAGGACTAACATCGAGTATTCGTCGATCGACCGATCGCTGCAAATCATTATGGTCACCTCTTCCAAACCGAGTGAAGGAAAAAGCACCACATGCGCCAATATGGCCGTCGCTTTTGCTCAAACCAACAAACGGGTGCTGCTGATCGATGCAGATTTGCGGAAACCGACGCAGCATCATATTTTCGGCAAGTCCAACCGTATCGGCTTGACGACGGCTTTGTTCCATCAAAAAGAGCTGCAGGACGTCATCCAGCATACAAGCACGGACAACCTTTCGATGATTCCCGCCGGCCCTACTCCGCCGAATCCTTCAGAGCTGCTTTCGTCGAATCGAATGACCGCGCTGCTGGAAACAACGAAGGGAATGTACGATGTGGTCATCATCGACACGCCACCGGTCATGTTCGTAACGGACGCTCAAATCGTAGCGGCCCAAAGCGATGGCGTCGTTCTCGTCATAGATGCTGGAAAAGTGAAAAAAGAAGTTGCGCTCAAAGCTAAGGCGTCTCTTGATCATGTGAAGGCCAAATTGATCGGCGTCGTTCTCAATAACATCAATCGGAAACATTCTGATTCCTACTACTACTATTACGGAGAGAACAACGACGCTTAGCGTCACTCTTTCGACAAATAAAAGAATTGGAAAATATAGGTAATGCCTCCTGCACCTCTATCACTGGAGGCACTCGGTCATGCTGTGGGTCAGCCGACCTTAGACGTTCATCGTCAAGGGTATGACGTGAGGAAGGGTTCAATGCCCTAGCAATCTTTATTTCGGATTTTTTTCTAAAAGTCCGAGCTATGCTCTCCGGATGAAGGAAAGCATAGCTCGCATTTTTAGCATCTCATTACAATGCGAGCAAATAAAAAAATAATAGGATAGGGTGAGATCAAAATGGAAAAAGTGAGAAAAGCGATTATTCCCGCCGCTGGATTAGGTACCCGTTTTTTACCTGCAACGAAAGCGATGCCGAAAGAGATGCTTCCCATTGTTGATAAGCCGACAATTCAGTACATCGTCGAGGAAGCTATCGAATCGGGAGTTGAAGACATCATCGTCGTGACCGGCAAAGGAAAACGGGCGATCGAAGACCACTTTGATATCGCATTCGAGCTCGAACACATCTTAGAGGAAAAAGGGAAACTCGACATTCTGGAAAAGGTCAGGAAATCATCCCATGTGAATCTTCATTATATAAGGCAAAAAGAGGCAAAAGGGCTTGGACACGCCGTATGGTGCGCGCGCAATTTTATCGGGAATGAACCGTTCGCCGTTCTCCTTGGAGACGATATCGTGGAGGCCGAGGTTCCATGCACCAGACAGCTGATCGAACAATATGAGCGTACGGGACGTTCGGTAATCGGCGTTCAGACGGTAGGCGTCGATCAGACTCACCGATACGGGATCGTTGATCCGGGCGAGAGAATGGACAACCTTTACCAAGTCAATCGTTTCGTAGAGAAGCCGCCGCAAGGACAGGCACCTTCCAATCTAGCGATTATGGGCCGCTATGTTCTGACTCCTGATATTTTCGAATATTTAGGCCGGCACGAGCGTGGCGCGGGCGGAGAAATTCAGCTTACCGATGCGATTCAACGGCTAAACGAGGATATAGGCGTTTACGCTTACGACTTTCAAGGCATTCGCTATGACGTGGGCGAGAAGCTCGGCTTTATTATGACCACGATCGACTTTGCTCTCCGGAATAATGAACTAAGACATCTGCTTATGGCCGAACTGGGGGAAATCATGGAACGCGAGCTTGGCAAACAATTAATAGCAGGAAGGAGTGAGAGATGATGACTCCACAATATCGGGATGAAGCGGTGGTGAGAGGTAAGGATTATTACTCAAATGCAGCGATAGAGCAAAATAAACCTCGCGTCTTTTCGCTGCTCAAACGGACGATCGACATTATTGGTTCGCTATTCGGTTTAATCGTGCTTAGTCCGATATTCGTCATCGTCGCGATCGTCATCAAATGGGAGGACCCAAAGGGGCCCGTCTTCTTCTCCCAGATGAGAGTCGGCAAGAATGAGAAGCCGTTCCGGATATACAAGTTCCGTTCGATGTGCACCGATGCGGAGGACAAGCTGAAGGACGTACTGCACAAGAATTTCGTTAGCGGCGCTATGTTCAAAATTAAGGATGACCCGCGCATTACGAAGGTGGGAAAATTCATTCGGAAGACGAGCATCGACGAGCTGCCGCAATTTTTCAACGTTCTTAAGGGAGATATGTCGCTCGTAGGTCCGAGGCCATCATCCCGGATGGAAGTGGACGGTTATACGAATTACGACAAGAAACGCTTGTCCGTAACGCCTGGCTGCACGGGGCTGTGGCAAGTAAGCGGAAGAAATAATATCGGCTTCAGGGAAATGGTCGAACTGGACATTGCTTATATCGAGAAAAAGTCGATTTGGTTCGATATTAAAATCATGTTGAAAACGGTGGTAACCGTTATAAGCTCCAGGGGCGCATCCTAAATAAGCGAACGGAGGCAAGATCATGTCAAAGGTTCTTCATCTATCGGAGTTTACTAAGGGCGGCGTTGAAACCCATCTAAATGAAGTGTTGAAGTATCAATCGGATAACCATGACATCTATCTGATGGTATCCGAGCTGAACTCCAACCGGGATTCGTTGCAGATCAGACCCGACAGGTTGTTCTTGTACCCGTATAAGAGGAAACCTTCCTACTTTCTCAAAGCGATGAAATCGATCAATAAGAAGATAAAGGAAATCAACCCGGATATCATTCACGTACATGGAACGTTCGCGGGGTTATTCCTGCGAACGTTGCTTTTATTAAAGCGTAAGCGCCCTGTCGTTATTTACTGTTCGCACGGATGGTCTTTTTTGATGGACACGCCGCCTTGGAAAAGAAAGCTGTTCGCCGGGGTGGAGAAGGTGCTGTCGCTGCAGACGGATTTCATTATCAACATTTCAAATCATGAATATAAGATGGCCATGAATTACGGCTTGTCTCCCAAGAAATCGGTAGTTGTGTATAACGGGGTATCGGATGCTCCTTCTTCAAACCATTTGCCGTTTAACGTCAAGAAGGAAAAGATTAACTTGCTTTACGTAGGACGTTTCGATCGGCAAAAAGGTTTCGATCTGCTGCTTCAGGTGTTTAACGAGTATAAGTTCGCGGACGTCACTCTCTATTTGGTCGGTGATACCGTATTGAAACACTGCGATTACAAGTATCCAGACAATGCGGTCAAGATCGGCTGGGTGGACAACTCGGAGATCGACCGTTACATGGAAGCCTGCGACGCCGTTATCGTTCCGTCGCGCTGGGAAGGATTCGGCATTGTCGCTATCGAGGCGCTGCGGAATAAGAAGCCCGTCATCGCAAGCAACCGAGGCGCGCTTCCGGAAATTATCCAGCATGGCGTCAACGGTTATATCTTCGATTTTGACAACAAGGAAGAGCTGGTCAGCATCGTTCAGTCTCTGAACAAAAGCAAGCTGGAAGCAATGGGAGAGGCCGGCGAGAGGATTTTCTACGAAAGATTCCATTCGGATAAAATGAACAAGCAAATCGAAAGGCTCTACGAGGATGCCGTGAAAAAACCAAGCGATAGGTATTCCGTAACCGCCAAAAATTATGTCTAGGTTTTTGCCTCTTTATCTCTGTCTCTTGCTGGTGCTGAGCGTCTATCAGGATTTTCCTTTGGTCAATATGATCGGTGAAATAGGCAGATCGCCTATTATCGTGCTGTTTCCTCTTTTTATCTTTTGCGAAATCGCGATGCTGGCCAAATACAAGAAGGTGATGCTCGCGTCAAAGCTACAGAAGTATTTGCTAGCTTTTATCCTGTATTTGAGTTTCGTCAGCATCGTCTATGTTCTCGTTCAATTCATGCAGGGCAGCTACAGCTTCGGTTCGGAGAACCTGCTCGGCAAAGCGGTAAAGGTATTGATCTATTTTGTCTTAATCCTGTTCTATATTAGGCATATGCAGCTCGTGTTCTCGAAAATAAAAAGTTATAAGGTGCTTTATGGCTGCTTTTTTGCCGTGGTTACGTTGTTGATGCTCATTATGATTTTAGAGTTAATGAGCATCCCGAATGCGCTCGCTTCCCTTCATGCCAACAGCAACCCCTATTGGAGGGTGAGGCTGCTCACCTCGGAGAGCAGTACCACGGGATCCATTATCGTCGTGTATGCATCGATTCTGGTTTATCTGGCCCGGTATTTAAGCGGCTTTGCTAAGACGCTGTCCATTTTGTATGCAGCCAGTTTTTTTCTGTTTTATTTGTTCGTTACGGGATCGAAAGGATTTTTGATCGTAAGCTTGCTGACGCTTGTCGTGACGATGATCAAATTTCTGGATTTCAGGAAGAAGAAAAACTTCATTTTGCTCATTTCGGTTGTTCTGGCGATGTATTTGTTTATTGCCTATTTCTCGGCGGGGCTGGTCAGTTCATTCAGCAACGATATCGAGAACTATACGTCGTCCTACACGCGAATGGGCACGATCATTATTTCATTGGCTACCGTCTTCCACAATCCGCTGGGTGTCGGAACAGGAGCATACTTAATGTATTTCGATAAGTATGTGAATGACTCGATAAACTTGATGTCGCATTTTTATTACAACACATTCGGCATAAGCCAGATCAATGCCGGAGAGCTGCTGCTATACTCGGGCTCCGATGAAAATTTGGGTGTCAAATCGGGTTTTTTCCAGTGGGTTATGTTCGGCGGGATATTCTCGGTAGCGTTCTTCTACCTCTTGGCCAAAAATCTGATCGTTAAAGTGAAATCCAGCTCCATCCTGTTTCTGGCCCTTACCTTTATCCTGCTTTCTCTACTCTTCGTTGCGCTTGAGATTAAATATGAGATATGGCTGCTTTTCGCCTTTATCAGCTTCTATTTGGGTCAGAACGAAATAAACCATTCCAATATGCAGAGGGCAGCGAAATGAAAATTCTAGTTGTGTGCAGCGATTTCCCATTTCCTGCCGATCATGGCGGAAGGGTCGATACGTGGGGAAGGATCAAGGTGCTCTCCGAGCTCGGATGGAAGATCCATCTCGTCGTATGCGGCAAACAAAGACCTTCCGAGGCGGACGTAAATACGGTTATGGCATATGTCGAACAAATTAAGCTATGTGACCGAAGTAGCAAGCTGGCAGATCTGCTGCATGTCATTCCGATGCAGGCCCAATCGAGAAACGAGCTGCGGAACGTCAATCTCGAAGGGGATTATGATTATGTTCTGCTTGAGGGCGACTATGTGTATCCCATCCTGAACAACCCGAAGATCAGACACGAAAACGTCATTTTGAGGGTTCATAACGATGAAGCGGTATATTTCAAGGCGCTTGCCCGAAGCACCAAAAACGTGCTCCACAAATTGTATTACCACATGGAGAGCGGCAAATTTGCAGCATTGCAGAAAAAAATGCTGGAGAAGGTCGATAAATATTTGTTTATTTCCAATAAGGAGTTTGAAAGCTTTCAAAGGAAAAACCCTTCGGCCAAAAGCTTGTTTTTGCCGCCTCCGGTCAACGAGGACATGTTCCGCGCGGGCACGTTTCAGAGCAAGCACGTCGTGTTTATCGGTTCGTTGTTCATGCCGAATAACCGGGAAGCGATTCAGTGGTATCTGGGCCATATTCACCCGTTGATGCTGAAGGAGCCGGATTATAAATTCATCGTGGCGGGTAATAGCAGGAATCAAAGCTTAAGCTGGCTCGAACAGTACGATTTGACGAACGTGATCCTGCACGATACGCCTAAGAGCCTAGACGATATTTACAATAGCGGTTATCTGTTCGTAAACCCGATGCAGAACGGCGCCGGCGTAAAGTTAAAGACGATCGAAGCGATTCAGAACGGTTTGCCGGTCATCTCGACCTCGATCGGCCATGAGGGTACCGGGCTTGAAGATGATGAGCATATCTTGGTTGCAGATAAGCCCGAGGAATTTTACCGGAGAATCAAGCTGCTGTTCGATAACCCCCAAAGGGCCAAAGCGCTGCTGGAGTCGTCGCAAAATTTTATACGTAAGCATTACAACCATAAAGAAGTACTGAAAGGTTATATTCATTCGTTAAACACTAGTTATCAAAAAAAGAGGGTGTTATGAATGGACAACGGAAAGACGAACGTCCTGTTTGTTACTCACGCGGATAAAAAGGGAGGCGCAGAACAAAGCCTGATCCATCTGATCAATTACTTGGATACGTCTAAATACCGGATTTATTTATTGAGTCCGGGCGACGCCGCTTATTTGAATGAAATCAGGAACGAGTACGAACACTTTCCGCTCCGCTTGAACAGCATTAAGAAAAAATTCGGTTTCGGTTATCTGGAATCCGTTTTTCGCATTAAGGCGTTCGTGAAGAAAAACCGGATCGAGATAATTCACGCCAACGGATGGCGGGCCCCATGGTATACGGCTCCGCTTAAATTCATGGTAAAGAGTAAACTGGTTTGGCACCACAGGGATCATACGCATTTGCGAATGTTCAACCATGTGCTGCCAAGGTTTTTTGACAAGGTAATTTGTATTTCGCACTTCGTGGCGAATTCCATTCAAGGCAGCAACAAGACGATCATTTATAACGGCGTCGATCCGGAATTGGCTTTAACGCCCAAGAGCCGAATCTTTATGGAGGACGATACGCTCGTGATCGGGACGTTCGGACGAATCGTGGAGTGGAAAAGATATCATCTCGTGATTGAAGCCGTCAAGAAATTAGCCGACAACAAAAAGTATAACTGGAAGCTGCTGATTGTCGGCGATGCATCCGTTGACGGATCAGACAGCTATTGCAACGACTTGATCAAGAAGGTCATTGCATATGGCTTAGAGGAAAACGTCATCTTCTACGGCTACAGCCATAAACCGCTCGACGTGATGAAAGAGTGCGACCTTACGATTAATTTCTCATTGAACGAGCCGTTCGGCAGAGTCATCATCGAATCGTTGCTCGTGCAAACGCCCGTTATTGTATCGGATTCCGGCGGCGCGCCGGAAATTATCCGCGAAACAAGAGGCGGTTTTATCGTGAAGGATGGGGATGTCGAAGAGTTATATCAGACCATTCAGCGTGTTTATGACAATGTTGTCAACCATCAAGAGCTTTCAAAACAAGGATACGCAAGCGTCATGAATGACTTTAACATGAAGACAATCGCCCAAAAGGTGGAGAACACCTACTATTCGTTATTGGCAAAGAACATTAAACCGGAGGCGGTGGGATGAGTGTATGAGCATCCAATACAATCAAATTCGTATTGGCAAACTGCTGGCCGTCCTAAAGGGAGCTGCCCTGCTGCCGATAAAAACCAATTCTGTCGGAATGCTCGGCCGGATATCAGGGAAATTAACGGTAAAAAACAAAGGCGAGTTTATTGTCGGACGGAATGTTTCCTTCCATGCCAAACCGTTTTCGTCATCCATTTCGGTAGGCAAGCAGGCCAAACTGCTGGTTGGGGATAACGTGTTTTTTAACTATGGTTTGGATATCGGCTGCACGCAATCGATCCGGATCGGCAGCAATACGATCATAGGTCCTATGGTAAATATTATTGACACGAATTTTCACCCTGTCGATATAGATGACAGGATGCAAAGCAAAGACATTGTCATTTCGGATAATGTTTGGATCGGCAGAGGGGCCGTCATCTTGCCCGGCGTAACGATTGGACAAAATTCCGTAATCGCATCGGGCAGCATTGTAACGCGGGATATTCCGGCTAATGTGCTGGCTGGCGGTACGCCTGCCAAGGTCATCCGCGAAATCAACGTACCCAATGAATGGATCCGCAGATACAACTGAAGGAATGGCAGCAAAGACAGCAAGCCATGCCGCAAAGGGGGCTTCGTTTGAGGTTGGGCAACCTAATGCATGTAATAAAAAAAGCAAACCGAGTACTGAGAGGCTTCCTCTTCGCACTGAGAACGACGAAAAGCGGTTCGTTGATTCAAGTTTCCGGTTCCCATATCATTTCGAAATGCAAAAATACGAAATTAATAATCGGCAATAAGGTCATGCTCTATGACAGAGTTAATTTCTATCTGGATCAGCCCGGAGCGGAGATCGTCATCGGTGACCGGACTTACATTAACCGCCGGACGGAGATCATGTCCAAGAATTCGGTTACGATCGGCAAAGGCTGCGCGATCTCATGGGACGTGGTAATCTCGGATAGCGATTATCATGAAATTGTAGGTACCTCGTCGACGAAGTCAATCGTCATCGGCGATGAGGTTTGGATCGGCTGCAAATCTACCATTTTAAAAGGCGTTACTATTGGTAACGGAGCCGTTGTTGCCGCCGGGTCCGTCGTAACGAAAGATGTCGACCCCCATACGCTTGTAGCAGGGATACCGGCCAAGGAGATTAAAAGGAACGTCCAGTGGAAGTGATTCTTAGAGGAAGTTCACGTCAATTTTGATAGGGCCAGGGGAGAGCAAAGCGATGAAAGTATGGATGTGGCCGAAATCGAGCGAGTTGAATTTCTACAATGATTTATTGACGGATTCGCTGTGCGGCGCAGGGTTGGACATTATGGAATTGAAGCATGGCAAGCTGCTGCTGCAGGTCGGCCAAGCGAGATCCGGGGATATTGTCCACATTCACTGGATACATCACGCCTACCAGAATCGGAATCCGCTGCTGTTTATCGCGAAATCTTTTATTTTCATTCTGACGATGTTTTATTTGCAGCTTAGGAACGTGCAGCTTATATGGACGATTCATAACCTTTATCCGCATCATGCGAAGTACCCTAAGCTGGAGCGCTTCATGCGAACGGTGATTTGCCGATTTTGCAGCAAGCTGATCGTCGCATCCGAGTCGATAAAGCGGAAGGTCATGATGGAATTTAACGTGCCGGCAAGAAAGCTGTTCGTTGTGAAGCACGGCCATTATTTAGGCGTGTACAAGCCGAAAGGGATGGATATCAGACGGCTTTACAACATTAGCGAAGATGCCGGCATCTATTTGTTTCTCGGTGCAATCAAAGCATACAAGGGCGTGAAGGACTTAATTGAATCCTTTAATGCGGTAAAGACGAAACAAACATATCTGATCATAGCGGGCAAAGCGGACAAAGAGATGGAGGCGTATCTGCAGCACGTAGAGGATACAGAAAATATCATCTTGGATCTACGCTTTATTCCCAATGAAGAGGTTGCCGATCTGATCAGCGCCGTGGACGTCATGGTAATGCCTTACAAAGAGATAACGACTTCGGGATCCGCTATACTCGGGCTCTCATTCAAGAAGCTGATCGTCATGCCGGACAATGATTTCATCCACGAATATTTCAAGGAAGACATGGTCGTCGGCTACGATCCGACCGATGCCAACGGACTTACGAACGCGATGAAAACAGCCTTGAATGTAAAAAAAGAAGGAAAAGCGCCAAAGTATGAAGAGGTGCTGCAGGAATTGGAATGGAGCGCGATCGCCGAGCAGATAAAAAACGTTTATCAAGGAGGGATGAACGATGAAGGTAACGGTGGCCATCTGCACCCATAACCGTGCCAAGGATACGGGAGAGGCAATTGAGAGTGTTCTTACTCAAAGCTTTGATAAGAAGGAAATCGAAATTGTCGTCATCGACAACCGATCGACGGACAATACGGCTCAAGTTGTGAACGGCTTGATGCAACGGCACGGACCAAGGGTACGTTATATTCTCGAAAATAAGCTCGGACTGTCGGTTGCCCGCAACAGGGCGATTCGGGAGGCGAATGGCGAATTCATTCTCTTCCTGGATGACGATGCGCTTGCATCGAGCCATTGGGTACAGCATATTGTGGACGTCTTTGAAAGAGATAGGGCGATCGGCTGCGTCGGCGGTAAAATCGATCCGATATGGGAGACCGGGGAACCGGATTGGATTCCGGAGGAATATCGCGCGGTTTTCACCATTCTCGATTATTCGAACGGGGTGAAGGAAATGCCTTCTCCATCGATTCCTTACGGTGCGAATGTTGCTTTCCGGATGAGTGTCTTCAACCATATCAAGCCGTTCCGCGAGGATTTGGGAAGGGTCGGCAATAATCTGCTATCGAGCGAGGAAAGCGAGCTGATTGCGAGGCTCCGCGCTAGGTATAAGGTGTACTATACGTCGTATGCGTCGGTCAAGCACAAAATCGCCAAAGAACGAACGACCAAGAAGTGGTTCTTGAAGCGGATTTTCTGGCAGGGGGTGAGCGATGCGGTGAAACGTCAGGATAAAAGCGTTTTGGCCGTCGTGAAGCATGCAATCCGAATGCTGCAGGCGATCGGAACGTCGCTGCTCTCTATCTTCCATTTCAAGAGGTTCATCCGGCAGGTCGTTAAAATTTATTACCGCAACGGATCGATTGTCGGTATCCTGCGCTATAACAGTAGGGGTTGACGGAAGCTATGGCACAATTGGCAATTCATAAGGTGTGGAGGGGAAACGGGCTCGTTCAAACGGTTCTTCGCACCAGCGCAACCAATCTGCTTGTCATGGTGATTAGCACGTTGACCTCGATCGTGACGGCCCGTATGTTCGGCGTCGTCGGCAAAGGGGAGTTCTCGGCCATTCTTTTCTGGCCGACGCTGCTGGCGGGGCTAGTCGGGTTCGGGCTGCCTACCTCGCTTATTTATAACATGAAGCAAAACAAAGGCGGCGGAGGAGATTTTGTAAGGGCGGGTTTCCTGTTCCAAATTCCCGTCAGCGTGATCGTCGGCATCGTCGCTTGGATTTGGCTTCCGGTCTGGCTCGGGAATTATCCAGCAGCCGTCATTCAAATCACGCGTTGGTTTACGGTGCTGATGCTGCCGATTATACTCGCGGTTAATTTAATCTCGGCGCTGGCACAGAGCACAGGCAATTTCAAAGTTTACAACGGCGTGCGCTTATTTGTTCCGCTATGCAGCCTGGCCGGACTGGTCGCGCTTTGGGCGGTTGGCAATTTAAGCCTTCATCTCGCCGCGCTGGTCTTTCTGGTGACAAGCGCGCTGGTCATGACTTGGTCCTTGTACAGCTTAGGGGACGTCTTCCGAATGAATTGGCTAAAAGGCTTAGGGAACTTTGCGGCAGCAAGGGCATTGTTCGGATACGGCAGCAAGGTGTTCGGGGTTGAATTGCTCGGCACGCTCTATTCTCAATTCGATAAAATCATCATTCTATCCATGCTGACCGCGAAGGACCTTGGCCTTTACACCGTCGTCTATGCGCTGTCCCGTGTATTCAACGTCGTTCAGATGGCGATTACGAACGTCATTTTTCCGAAAATAACCGGTATGGACAAGGACAAAATCATCGCCACGGTCGGCCGGGCATTCAGGCTGTCCTTGATACTAATGACGATCGTCGTTATCCCTAGCCTATTTGTTGGCCGCTTCCTGATGGGTATTCTGTTCGGAGCGCCATTTCTTGAGGCCAGCACCGCCTTTTATCTCCTTTCATTTGAATGTATTCTCGGAGGGGGCTCATGGATTCTGGCATCTTCGTTTAATGCGATGGGGCGTCCCGGTCTTGTGCTGATGAGGCAGTTGATTGCGCTCGCGGTAACGATCGGCTTATTTTTCGTGTTCACCCCGTTGTACGGGCTGAACGGAATCGCTCTTGCTTTATTAATCGGCGCCGTTATCCGGTTGATCGTGACCATGGCATCGATGCGAATCGTCTTCCAGGTAGGGATGAGAGGCATGCTGTTTGATAAAAACGATTTTCGTTTTTTAATGGAACGGTTAAAAGAGAAAAAACAACTTAAAGGAGAGCGTTGAAATGCAAAACGTTCCGAACCTTCATCCCATGGACGTATTGAAAGACCAGCTGCGCCATATTTTGAATGTGTTACCGCCGGGCTCGAGCATTTATTATATCGACTACCCCGTTTATAACAACGGCGGGGACTTGTTGATCATGAAAGGCGCGGAAGCATTCTTCAAAGACAATGACATTCGGGTGAAAGCGCGCTACAGCGTTCATGACTTTCCCGACTCTTTGATGATTCCGAATAATCACATTATCGTGCTGCACGGTGGAGGAAACTTCGGCGATCTTTATCCGGTTCATCAGAAGCTGCGCGAGAAAATCGTCGCGTGCTATCCTAACCATCGCATCGTTATATTGCCGCAGACAATCTTCTATAACAAAGAATCCGAATTCGACCGGACCGCTATTATTTTTAACAGACACAATGATCTGCATCTCTACGTTCGGGATCCGTTGTCTTATGAGATGGCAGCAACGAAGTTCCACAAATGTTCCGTTTACTTATCGCCTGACATGGCTCATCAGCTGTGGCCAATCCTGCCGAAAAGCAACCCGGGGAAAGAACTGCTGTGCTTCTTCCGCACGGACATCGAGAAAACGAAAGAGCAGGAGCGGTTAGAAAAATCCGAACGGGGCGATTATTTGGATTGGGCCTCTCTGTACAACCGAGTAGAGAAAAAGTCGATTTACATGATCGCAAGAATGATGAGAAAAGGCGGCGTGCCGCTGCCGATGCAGGCAATCTGGGGCAAGTATAGCGATTATCTGGTGAATAAAGCGATCAAACGCTTCAGCGGATACCGGAATGTGCAGACCTCCAGGCTGCATGGCCATATCCTGTCCTGCTTGATGGACAAGCCCAATACGCTGCTCGATAATTCGTACGGCAAAAATTCCAACTATTATAATACCTGGACCAAGGGAATCAAATCCGCTCAATTGGAGGAAATGCCATGAAAATCGTTCTCCTTTCAGGAGGCTCGGGCAAGCGCCTGTGGCCGCTGTCGAACGAATCGCGATCCAAACAATTTTTGAAGGTGCTTAAAAATGCCGAGGGTGAGCGGGAGTCGATGGTACAGCGGGTATGGCGGCAAATATCCAATGCCGGTTTACGGGAGCATGCTTATATCGCGACCAGCAAGCCGCAGGTGGAAATGATTCACAGCCAGCTCGGAAGCGAGATCGAAGTCATCGTCGAACCGGAAAGAAGAGATACCTTTCCCGCTATCGCGCTGGCGGCAACCTATTTATATTCGGTACAAGGCGTTAGCCTGAATGAGACCGTCGTCGTGATGCCGGTCGATCCGTACGTAGATGAATCTTTCTTCCGCAAGACCAAGGAGCTAGAGCTTGTTCTAAACGAATCTGGTGCTGATTTAGCGCTCATGGGCGTAAAGCCGACATTTCCCTCGGAGAAATATGGTTATATCGTACCAGACAACGATACCCGACCGGATAAGCCCTTCGTAAGCGTGCATAGCTTCAAAGAAAAACCCCGCGAAGAGGAAGCGTTAGCCATGATCGAGCAGGCCGCGCTTTGGAATTGCGGGGTTTTTGCATTCAAGCTCGATTTTCTTATCAATATTTTGATTGCCCATGATTTTCCGATCCAGTACGACGAGATGTCGAAGCAATATGGCAGGCTTCCAAAGATCAGCTTCGACTACGAAATCGTGGAGAGATCCAATCACATAGTCGCACTTCCTTACGAGGGCGATTGGAAGGACCTCGGAACGTGGAACACGCTTACCGAGGAAATCGAATCCGCGTTGATCGGCAAAGGAATCATTGCCGGCGACACGCGCAATACGCACGTAATCAATGAACTCGATATTCCGATTACTCTGCTTAATTTATCCAACGTCATCGTAGCGGCAAGCCCGGACGGCATACTGGTTTCGGACAAATCGTCAAGCCCGATGATCAAAGAGGTGATGAAGCATTCGGATCAGCGTCCGATGTATGAGGAGCGGCGCTGGGGACGTTACCGGGTGCTCGATTATTTGAAATATCCGGACGGAAAAGAAGTGCTGACCAAAAGAATCTGCGTTGCGCCCGGCCGCAATCTAAGCTACCAGTATCATCAGCTTAGGGACGAGGTATGGACTGTCGTTTCCGGCCATGGGGAAATGATCCTGAATGGCAAACGCTTTCCGGTAAAGTCCGGCGACGTTATAACGATTTCCAAAGAAAGCAGACACAGCTTGCGGGCGGACACGGAAATGGACATCATCGAAGTGCAGACCGGGACGGAGCTCATTGAAGAGGATATCGTCCGGCTCGCCTTTGATTGGAACGAGATTATGGAAATCTGTACCGTGTAAATGGACTTTAATGAAGGAGCGAAGAGAATGAACATTACGGTTATCGGTACCGGTTACGTCGGACTCGTATCGGGCGTCTGTTTCGCGGAGCTCGGCAACCAAGTTATCTGCGTAGATAAGGATCCGGGTAAGATCGATACATTAAATTCCGGGGGTATTCCCATCTATGAGCCGGGGCTGAAGGAACTGTCCTCTTCTAACCGATTGGCGGGCAAGCTTTCGTTTACGACCGATTTGCCTGGCGCCGTGCGCCAATCCGACATTATCATCCTAGCAGTCGGAACGCCTCCGCTCCCGAGCGGCGAGGCGAATCTCGCTTTTATCGATCAAGCGGCGCTTGAAATCGCTGAAGCAATGAACGGCTACAAAATTATAGCCGTGAAAAGCACCGTGCCGGTCGGAACGAACGAGCGGCTCGCCAACCTGATGCGATCCCGTACGAACAAACGCTTTGACAGCATTTCGCTGCCGGAATTTTTGCGGGAAGGCTCGGCGATTCAGGATACGCTGAACCCCGACCGGATCATCATCGGAGCCGATTGCCAAAGCGCGGCGGACACGATGGCCCTGCTGCATAAGCCTCTGACCGAACAAATCGTCGTGACGGATATCCGCAGCGCGGAAATGATTAAGTACGCTTCCAATGCGTTTCTAGCAACGAAAATTTCGTTTATTAACGAGATTGCCAACATTTGCGAGAAGGTCGGCGCGGACGTGACGCAGGTGGCGGAAGGAATGGGTTATGACAGACGGATCGGCCCGTCGTTCCTGAAAGCCGGGATTGGCTATGGAGGCTCCTGTTTTCCGAAGGATACGCGAGCGCTTATTCAAATCGCCGGCCATGTCGATTACGAATTCAAGCTGCTGCGCTCGGTTGTGGAGGTGAATCAGGATCAGCGCCTAAGCGTCATCCGGAAGCTGGAGACGATATTTGACGGCGGGCTGCAGGGGAGGACGGTTGCCATATGGGGACTGGCGTTCAAGCCGAATACCGATGACGTCCGCGATTCGCCGGCCTTGGAAATTATTCAGCATTTGGTAGATAACGGCGTGAAAGTAAAAGCCTATGACCCCATTGCCATGGCCAACTTTCAAGCTTTATTCGGAAAGGAGGGAGTCGTATGGTGCGAGACGGCGATGGATACGGCACAAGGAGCGGATGCGCTCTGTTTGCTGACGGAGTGGGATGAATTTTCCGCGGTTGATCTCGGACGGCTGCAAACGGTATTGAAACGGCCTATCCTGATTGACGGACGTAATGTGTTTAAGGAGGAAAATCTGCTTGGAACCGACTTCGTTTATTACTCCGTTGGCCGTCCCAGCTTAAATCAAGGCGTGAAACAGGAAATGCCCGTTCTACAATTTTAGTCCCAAAATTATTATTAGAGGTGAATTAGATGACGACGTTTAGAAGAAAATTGACCTTATCCGCGCTTGCGGTTTCCATGCTTACAGCTTCGCTTGGAGGATTGCCGCTCAGCCAGAAAGGGATGGCAGAGAAGCTGGGATGGATTCAAGCGGCGAATGCCGCTGAATCGGAGCTGTCTTCAAGCGTCTTTTTGGAACGAATGAACGTACTGCACGCCGCGCTTGTTGCCGGCGATCCGGCGGATGTGCAGGACGTCAGGAATCTGCGCGATGAAATCGCCGGGCTAGACGATACGGCGGACCAGTACCTGATTGATCCGATATGGAACAAAATCAGTCCCAAGCTTCCGGCGTCCGTAGACCAGGCGGAACTAAAATCCAACCTGTTCCGGCTCGTCAAGGCCGTCGGCTCGTTCCAATTCGACCCGCAAGCGTCGAAATTGGAGGAGATCCGTACGAATCCCGAATTCCGTGCGACGCTGAAGACGATCGCAGCCGCCGGCGGCGACGAGAACATTAAGATGGATGATTTCCTCGTGTTTCTGTTCGGTGACGGCGCCGGCCGGGATGGCGTTGAAGGCACGATCGCCCATTTGCTCGCTAGCAAGTCATCGATAGAGCTGTTCCAGCTGCTCGGAGATAAGCAGGGCATTACGGCGGTGCTGCTTCAAGCAACGGAGAAGCTGCTAGGTGAAACCGACGCCTACAAGTTCAGCTCGATTCTGGCTAATCTAGGCGTTACGCCGCAGGATGTGCGGGCGACGGTGCTGGGTTTCCAGCTTAAGCTGCAGAAGGATGAGCCGGCCATCAATGCGATGACGATCGCTTATATCCGCTCGGCAGCGAAATCGAGCGTTCAAATAAGCGACGATGGCCGCACCCACGAGTATACCTTAAATGTCTTTGGAGTGATCGTGCCATCCTTGGTGCTGCAGTGGGCCAAGGTATCCGGAAGCCCCGATGTGAGCGTGACACCCAGCGGAACAGTAACGATTCCGGAAGGCGTTGAGAGTGCCTCGGCGGTCATTCAGGCGAGGCTTATCAACCCTTACGGCGGCGCGGCTAAAGTTATTTTTGAACAAGAAGTAACGTTGACGGCAGCGGAAGGGGAGGGAGACATCTTCCCGGCGGAGCAATTCCTGGAACGGATGAACAAGCTTCGCGCCGCGCTTCTGGCAGGCGACCCGGCGGATGTGCAGGATGTGCGGAAGCTGCGGGATGAAATCGCCGGCATGGATGTTGCGGCAAACCTGGCGCTAATTGATTCGGTCTGGAACAAAATTTCGCCTAATCTGCCGGCTTCCGTTGATCAAGCGAAGTTGAAAACAAGTTTATTCGAGATCGTTAAAGCCGTCGGTTCATTCCAATACGACCCGAATGCTTCGGACTTGGAAGCTATTCGGACGAATCCGGAATACCGGGCGACACTGAAAACGATCGCGGCGGCCGGCGGCGTAACGCACCTGACGATGGACGATTTCCTTATTTTCCTGTTTGGGGACGGGGAAGAACGCAAAGGCATCGAAGGAACGGTCCTCGGCATCGTGGCAGATATGAAGCCTAAAGAGCTTGCCGGCCTATTAGGAAATAAGGAGAAAATCAATGCTGTCTTGAACGAAGCGATGGTCGAGATCTTATCCGAGAAGGAGGATTATGCATTAAGCGCAGCGTTAAACAACCTTGGCGTCGAACCGGTTGATGTGAGGTCTACGGTTCTTAACTTCCAAGTCAAACTAAAGTATGACGAGCCGGCCATTAACGCATTGGCCGTTGCTTATATTCGTTCCGAAGCGGTACAGACGGTGAAGATCACCGCGAACGGACGCCGCCATGAATATGGCTTGAAGGTCTTGGGCATTGAGCTCCCTTCCTCTGTCCTGAAATGGTCGAAAGTATCCGGCAGCGAGGATGTCGAAGTAGACTCGAAAGGAAAGGTATCGATTCCGAATAAAGTTGCTAGCGGAACAGCCGTTATTCAAGCAGCGTTGGTCAATCCTTACGGCGGTCCGGCGAAAGTCGTCTTTGAGCAAGAGGTAACCCTCGTGAACGGCAAAGATACCGGTAACCAGATTAACAAAGAGGATGAGCCGAAAGGGGTCAAGGATAAAGCGATTAAGGAGCCAGCGGATCAAGCGCAAAAAAGGGTCAGCCTTATTATCCGTGATTTATTAGGTTTCTAAAATCAGGCCAGCCTTCTTTCTCCCCGGAGAAAGAAGGCTGGTTTATTTCTTTTATGATAGGAAGGTTGCCCATGAGAAATAGCAAACTTAATAAAATGATCGCGGGGTGCATCGGCTTTGCCATTGTGTTAGGTATTTGCGGTTTGTTTACTGCCGAATATGCGGTAAACCGGTTTATGGAATCTTTCGCAGAGGGGTTGGAAGCCGATTCTCTTGAAGCTGCCAAGGAAGAGAGTCCTTCGACAACAGCTCCGAAAGAGGCGGATGTCCGTGCTTCGGAACCGGACAATCAAACGCCGGCGGAAAACGAAGATCAACCCCAAACATCATCAAAATCTGCTGAAGCCAAACAAGAGAAAGGCGGTGTCAGACCTAGTATGCCGACTGGCACGGTGACCAAGGAGCAGGTGAGGGAAGTGCAGGAAAAGTTGACCCTATCGGATAAGGCGACGGTTGTTTCCGTCATTTTAAAAAACCTAAGCGTATCGGACTTGAAACAACTGCGGATTATTGCCACAAGAGGTCTGACCGTGGAGGAGAAGCGGGAAGCGAAACAATTGCTACTTGCCAAATTATCGTCCGATGATTACAACGAATTGTCGGCACTCGCGAAGAAGTACGGGATTAGCAGAGGTAAAAGTTACGATGAAGCCAAACAAGAGTACAATTCGTAACCGTTACTACTTAGTTTAAGAACTTAGAATCTAAAAGTCTTCTTAGGAAGAAATGAGCGAAGAGTAGACAAATCGTTTTTGTTGTAAAAATAAAGCAGTGGCATCATTGTGTGGAAATAGAGCGGCCTAGCCGAGTTAAATCGGGGAAAGTGGCACCGTAGGTGGAAATAGAGCGGTATAGCCGAGTTATATCCACGGAAAAGGCTTCGTTGATGGTAATAGAGCGGCCCAGCCGCTGTAAATCGATAGAGGTTGCATCGCGGCTTAAAATTCTTTGAACGTGCGCTCTCGCTTTTACAGTTTCTCGATAGGGAGACCTAAGTAGTAACTCTTAACCGGGTCATTCTAACCAGCGGCTTTAGCTTTTACATTTATCATAAAAGGCGGTGTACATATAACGATGGGACAACAACGTATACGCAGAAAAAGACGGCGTGGATTTCGCAAGCTGGATGCCGTCATCGTTACCTTAACCTCCGTAGCTATCATTCTACTTCTTGTATGGGGTGGTTTATATTGGAAGGAGTCTTCTGAACGAGCGCTGATTGTTCATGCGAATGGGGAAGAGCAGGTCGAACAAGCAATGCAGAAGAATGGCGGGCTGCAAACGACAGATTCCGAAGGGTTGAACTCAGGGATGGATGAACAGCCATTAGCGACAGGCGAGACGGTCGATCCCGTGGAACAATCGGACGATAAACCGGGCGTTACCGATGAAGTGCCGCATACACCGGAATCTGACGAGCTTGTTCAAGAAACGGTCACGAAGCCGGAAACGGAAAGCACAACGGAAACCGATTCGCCAAACTCAACGGAAACCGATTTGCCAAAGACAGCAGAAACCGATTTGCCAAAGACAGCAGAAACTGATTTGCCAAAGACAGCGGAAACCGATTCTACAAGTACAACGGAAACCGATCCGCCAATAAGTGAAGCACAGAAATACGAACAAGAAATCATTCAGGTTCAAGCGATGTGCACGAAGGATATGAAAGAGGTCTTAAGCGGGGCGGAATCGAGCATCCAGCAGCTGGATAAGACGGATCCTTACGCCGTTCAGGCATGGAAGGAAAAATTGACGAAGGAGCTGGCGGCTGCGGAATCCAAATGCGACGGTAAATTCCAAGAGGTAACCCAAAACGCGGAGAAAAACTCTGTATCGCCGAAGGTAATCGAGGAGTGGCAACAAACTTTCAGCGCTTTGAAAGTGAAGCTTCAAGAGGAGTCGCAAGCGAAATTGCGGCAATTAATGGGGGGATAAGTCGTTTTCCTTTGGTAAGGTGCGGTCACGCAGAACGCGTTCAAGCAAATTGCGAATCAAATCCAGATCGTCCTTTTCCAAAGGAACCCCATCCCAATGAAGCTGCTCGTAATTCAAATATTCTTTCGCATTATGGTTTAGTTCGGTTGGCGGCTCCGGATAATCGGTAAGCCCTAGAAGATAATCCGCCGACGTTCGCAGCTTTCTGGAAATCGTTTGAATGGATTCGATCGTTGGCTGCCGATATCCGGATTCATATCCCGCATATGTGCTTTTTGCAACTCCCACGTAATCGGCTACTTCTTGCATGGTCAATTTTCTCTTTTTCCGCATTTGCTTCAGTCGTTTGGCGAACATCTTCAACCCCCTCCCAAAACTCATTAACGCTATTCTCCGCACAGCCGGACACCATTATATTTACTCTAGGAAAAGCACACATAATTATAGCATGTTTACCATTTACTTGCACCCTGTAGATCCACGCCGATATTAGATCTTTATGTTATTATATATACGATTGAAACTGCGGATTTGTTTAACGGGGAAGGAAGAATGCCGGTGTTGGCACGTTATTTAACCGTAAGAAATTACGGCACCTCGGAAATCGTCGTCAAGAAATCGCGCTTTATTGGACATGCCAGACCGGTGGAGTCCGAGGACGAAGCGGTTGCATTCATAGAAGAGCTGAAGAAGAAGTACTGGAATGCCACGCATAACTGTTCAGCCTACTTGATTGGAGAGCGGGATCAGTTCCAGAAAGCGCTGGATGACGGAGAGCCGAGCGGAACGGCAGGCAAACCCATTCTAGAAGTGATCAAGAATCGCGGCCTGAAAAATGTCGTTGTCGTCGTAACCCGTTATTTCGGCGGAATCATGCTGGGGGCCGGAGGGCTAGTGCGAGCGTATACCGATGGAGCAGTTGCCGGCATCGATGCAGCCGAAACCATTGTGAAGGTGCTGCATCGCGAGGTGATTGTCGATGTAGACTATACGTGGTATGGCAAGCTGGAGAACGAGCTTCGAGGCAGAGGCTTCAGGGTCGGCGAGGTTTCGTTTACGGATCGGGTGAGGGTGAAATGCCTTCCTGAAGCTGGGGAAGCGGAACGGTTTCAGGCCTGGATCACGGATGTAACGCAAGGGCAGTCCTTACTTACGCTCGGCGAGGAAATCTACTTCATTGAAGGGGAATAATCGTGCGAGGTCAGCGTACGTTATCGAACATATGAAACAGGCAAGCATGCCGCCAATATCTTTTGAATCGAGTTAAAGCAATACGAATATTTTCAATAGATAAGAGTTATTTAAGAGAAACAAAGAGATACAGAGCCAAGATGAGCATTCTAAAGATCATTATAGATGTAAGCGTTACAATAACCGTGACTGGCAAAAAAATCGTCAACAACGCTTACGACATTGCTTTACAAGATTGTGGGGCAGGAGTAATATTCAACTCATGAATTGGATAACAACAAGTTCCATTCGTAATCGCTGAGTTTCCGAAAGAAGGAAAACGGGGGAACCAACGATGTCGGACCGACGGTGTGAGAGCCGAACGTTCGTCATCAGGGGTGAATCCCGAACCTGCTGCTACCCTAAGGATGCGGCAAGTTCGGGTAGGGCGACTCTCACCGCCCGAATCCGACAGCTAACCTCGTAAGCGTTGTATAGAGAGAGGATGATGAAACTTGTGACCTATTTGGCCGCAGGGGTGATTTTACTTTGCGGTTTTGCTATTTTTCGCTGAATTCCTGATAGATAGGAAGCGGGGGAACCAACGGATTTCAAAAGAAATCCATGGGGTGAATCCAGACGGTTTGACGTTTAAGCCGGAAGGTAGGGCGACTCTCACGCCCGAATCCGACAGCTAACCTCGCAAGCGTACTGAGAGAGGCAACGATGATCGTGAATGGACACCTCAGCAAAACGTACGTCCCCGTCCCAAGGATGGAGAAGCCGTTTTCACTTAGTGTGCCTAGAAGCCACGAGAAGAGTTCCTCTTCCCAAGGCTTCTTTTTTGTTGCCTTCTTCGGGTTTGAGAACAGGAGGAGAAAGTAAGATGGTTAATCGGGACGTCGTACTGATATCGGCGCCGAATGTGGCAGGTGAACAATTCATGAAGCTGCTCAAGAAAAAAGAAATTCCGTTCGCCGCTATCGTGAACAATAAATCCGAATATGAAAGCATAGCCGCCCTTGGCGCGGAACACATAATAGTGGTAAATACAACCAAAGAGGATTCGTGGATCATTCCAGCAGTCGGAATCGGTAAAGTTTTTCTGTTTGAGAAAAGCTTTAATCTGTGTTGCCGGTATGTCCAAATCTGTCGGAGCTGGACTTCCAAGCCGATTTACGTCATTACCGGAAGCCCCAATCCGCGTCACGTTTACAAGAAATTGGGCGTCGATAACATCATTCACAGCAACGCGCACGAATTCGGTTTCCTGATAACCGATGATCTCAAGGCGAAATCATAAAGGGGGCTATCCCATGTTAGATTTGTACATGATTCTGCTGCTGGCAGGTGCATTCGCTTTGTTTTACGGGTTTTTAGCTTGGTGCGATAGGGTTGTAGAAGATTCGGGAGGAGATCGCCAATGATCGTCGTTTCGATTTTCACGGCTTGAGATAAGGAGGAAGTTCGATGGGCATTTTGCAAATTATCATTGTCCTGGCGGTGCTGGTACTGCTTATCAAACCGGTCGGGTCGTATGTATATCACGTTTTCTCGAATGAGCCTAACCGCACCGATCGGATTTTCGGAGGATCCGAACGGTTGATCTACTGGTTAATCGGACTTAAGAATCGCGACGGCATGACGTGGAAGAAATACGCGTTAAGTTTTCTTCTTACCAATATCGTGCTAGTGGCCGTAGGCTACCTGATTTTGCGGCTGCAAAAGGTCCTGCCGTTTAATCCGAGCGGAATCGGCAACATGGAAGAGACGCTAACTTTTAATACCATCATCAGCTTCATTACGAATACGAACTTGCAGCATTACAGCGGTGAAACGGGCTTATCTTATTTCTCTCAGATGGCCGTCATCATGATGATGATGTTCACCTCGGCCGCAACGGGCTTCTCGGTTGCGATCGCGTTCGTGCGGGGTATTACGCAGAAAGGCAGTACGATCGGCAACTTCTTCGAGGATTTCGTTAAGGCGCACACCCGTATTTTCATTCCGGGGGCCGTCCTGCTCACTTTGCTGCTGGTGGCGCTCCAGGTTCCACAAACGCTGGACCCTACGCTAACCATCACAACGCTTGAAGGCGCCGTGCAGAGTATTGCAATCGGACCGGTAGCAGCGCTTGAATCGATCAAACATCTGGGAACGAACGGCGGCGGCTTCTTCGGAGTGAACTCGGCGCATCCGTTCGAGAATCCAAGTCCGCTGACGAACGTTGTAGAGATTTTTTCCATGTGGCTGCTTCCTGCTTCGCTGCCTTACGTGTATGGTCGGTTCGCGAAAAACAACAAGCAAGGCTGGGTCGTTTTCAGCGCCATGATGACGTTGTTCCTTGTATTCCTATCGCTCATCTACTTTTCCGAGCTTCGCGGCAATCCTGCCGTTAATGCAATGGGAATCGATGCGTCGCAAGGAAGCATGGAAGGCAAGGAAGTTCGTTTCGGCATCCCGCAGTCCGCTTTGTTCACAGCTGTTACGACGGCAGCGACAACGGGAACGGTTAACAACATGCACGATACACTCACTCCGCTTGGAGGCTTTGGGGCTCTAGGACAAATGATGCTTAATGTTATATTCGGAGGCAAAGGCGTCGGTCTGGTCAACATGCTGATGTACGCGATGCTGGGCGTATTCCTGTGCGGGTTAATGGTCGGCCGGACCCCCGAGTTTCTGGGCCGCAAGATTGAGCCTCGGGAAATGAAGCTGATTGCCGTAGCGATACTGGCGCATCCCTTCATTATCCTGGTCCCTACAGCCATAGCGTTCCTGACGGATCTGGGTCAAGGCTCCATTACAAATCCTGGAGCTCACGGCATCACGCAGGTGCTGTACGAATACACTTCTTCGGGTGCCAATAACGGCTCCGGGTTTGAAGGCTTGGCCGATAACACTCCGTTCTGGAACATTACGACGGGTATCGTCATGCTGCTGGGACGGTACATCTCGATGATCGCCATGCTGGCCGTCGCCGGATCGCTCGTTCGCAAGCAGTGGGTTCCGGAAACGGTGGGCACGTTCCGGACGGACAACAAGCTGTTCTATGGGATTCTGATCGGGACAGTATTGATTATCGGAGCACTGACATTCCTGCCGGCTATTGTGCTAGGACCGATCGCAGAGCATTTGAAGTTAGGCAAAGGATGAGGTGGACCATTCATGAGTGCTAATCGCAAATCCATGCTGACCTCCGCGATCCTGAGTCGCGCGATCAAGGACAGCTTTATTAAATTAAACCCCGTAAGCATGATGAAAAATCCGGTTATGTTCGTCGTCGAAATCGGTACGTTTGTTGTACTGCTAATGACGCTCTTCCCCGGATACTTCAAAACAAAGGACGATATCGGATTTAATCTGACGGTGTTTTTCATCCTGCTGTTTACCGTTCTGTTCGCCAACTTTGCGGAAGCATTGGCAGAAGGGCGGGGTAAGGCGCAGGCGGATTCCTTGAAAAGTTCCAAAAAAGAGATTACCGCGAACAAGGTGGTCGGCAGCAGCATCAAAGCCGTTCCTTCTACGGAGCTTCGCAAAGGCGACGTCGTTGTCGTCTCCCAGGGCATGATGATCCCAGGGGACGGCGAGGTTATTAAAGGGCTCGCATCCGTAGACGAGTCGGCGATTACCGGTGAATCCGCGCCGGTTATCAAGGAAGCCGGCGGAGATTTCAACTCGGTTACCGGCGGAACGCGCGTAGTTAGCGATGAGATTACCGTTCGGATAACGAGCGATCCTGGCGAATCTTTCATCGACCGGATGATCGCGCTCGTTGAAGGCGCCAAACGGCAGAAAACGCCGAACGAGCTCGCGCTAAATACGTTGCTGACGAGCTTAACGATTATTTTCCTCATCGTTGTCGTGACGCTTGGCCCGATAGCCGGGTACTTGGATATCGAGCTTCAGGTTCCGGTGCTCATCGCCTTGCTCGTCTGTCTCATTCCGACGACGATCGGCGGTCTCCTGTCCGCCATCGGCATTGCCGGGATGGATCGCGTCACGCAGTTCAACGTGCTAGCGATGTCGGGTAAAGCCGTTGAAGCAGCCGGGGATATTAACACGATGATTCTGGATAAGACCGGTACGATCACCTACGGTAACCGGATGGCTAATGAGTTTATTCCTGTAGGGGGAGAGAGTTTGAACGAGGCCGCCGAATGGGCGACGATCGGTTCCTTGCACGATGAGACGCCGGAAGGTCGTTCGGTGCTGGAGCTAATGAAGAAGCAGATGCTGAGGTACGACGAAACGCCCGCCGCGGGCGGCGAGTTCATCGAATTCAAAGCCGAAACCCGCATGAGCGGTGTTGATCTGAAGGACGGGCGCAAGGTGCGCAAAGGTGCCGTCGATGCGGTGAAGAAATGGGTATCGGCGCAAGGCGGCAGCGTTCCAAGCGACTTAGATGAGAAGAGCGATCGTATTGCCAACGAAGGCGGCACGCCGCTCGCGGTTGCGGTTGATAACCGAATTTACGGACTCATTTATTTGAAGGATACCGTCAAGCCCGGCATGCGCGAGCGGTTCGACCAGCTGCGTCAAATGGGCATCAAGACGATCATGTGTACAGGAGATAATCCGCTCACCGCCGCCACGATTGCCCGCGAAGCCGGCGTCGACGATTTCGTCGCGGAGAGTAAGCCGGAAGACAAAATTGCTCTCATCCGCAGCGAGCAAGCGGAAGGTAAACTCGTAGCCATGACCGGCGACGGTACGAACGATGCGCCGGCCCTCGCGCAAGCAGACGTTGGGCTGGCTATGAATAGCGGAACGACTGCCGCCAAAGAAGCCGCCAATATGGTTGACCTGGATTCAGACCCTTCGAAGATTATCGAGGTGGTCTCGATCGGCAAGCAGTTGCTCATGACGCGCGGCGCTTTGACGACGTTTAGCATTGCCAACGATATCGCCAAATATTTCGCCATCATTCCGGCTATGTTTATTCTGGCGATTCCGGAGATGAGCGCGCTGAATATCATGGGACTTGGCTCCCCGCTGTCGGCGATTTTATCGGCTTTAATCTTTAATGCCATTATTATTCCGCTGCTCATTCCACTTGCAATGAAAGGCGTTGTCTACAAGCCGATGAGCGCGTCGAAGCTGCTCGGACGCAACATCGTTATTTACGGTCTCGGCGGGGTTATTGTACCGTTTATCGGAATCAAGGTCATTGATTTGGTCGTTCATCTTTGGGTCTAATCTCCCTGAAAGGAAGGCTATCGCCATGAATAAAGCAGCCAGTTATCCGGGTTCAACCGGTGTTTCGTACGCGGCTATTGCCATACGCGCCAGCATTGTATTTATCATACTGTGCGGAGTTATCTATCCGCTTGCTTGTACCGGTATTGCACAACTGCTGATGCCGCACAATGCGAACGGAAGCATCATCAAGGACAGCGCGGGCAATGCCATCGGCTCCGAGCTGATCGGGCAGAAGTTTGCCGATCCGAAGTACTTCCAGGGCCGGGTTTCGAGCATCGACTATAAAGCGGAAGCCTCCGGCTCGAACAATTACGCGCCATCGAACCCGGATATGCTTCAGCGGACGCAGGATTCCATCGAAACATGGAAGAAGGAAAATCCGGATGTGCCGATTTCCAAGCTGCCTATCGCGCTCATCACGAACTCCGGCTCGGGGCTTGATCCCCATATCTCGCCAGAGTCCGCGGAAGTCCAAATTTCTAGAATCAGCAAATTAACCGGCGTATCCGCCGATCAATTGCAGCAATTGGTCGATAAGCATACGGAAGGACGCGACCTGGGCGTATTCGGCGAACCCCGTGTCAACGTGCTGAAGCTCAACTTGGATTTACCGTAGGAGGGAGGCGCCGGGGATGGAAGGATTTCGCCGCAAGACGCCGGAGGAGCTATTATATTCCATTTTCAAAGTCCAGAATGGCCGCTTGAAAATCTACATCGGGGCCGTAAGCGGATCCGGCAAAACCTATCACATGCTGCGCGAAGGACACGCGCTCAAGCAACAAGGCCTGGATGTCGTCGTATGTGCGGTATCAACAATGCGCCGCCCGGAAACGGTCGAGCAGCTCGAAGGCCTTGAGCGTATTCCGAGCATTCATTGGATGAACGGCGATATGGAAAAGAAAGATTTGAATCTTGAAGCGCTGCTCGAGCGGAATCCCGAGGTTGTGCTAGTGGATGGACTTGCTCACCGGAATCGGCCGTGGGCCAAGTTTCCGTCGCGATTGGAGGATATCCAGTTTTTGCAAGGGCGAGGAATCAGCGTCATTACGACGGTGAACGTATACGAGCTGGAAGGCGTGACCGAGCTCGCCCATAAGCTGACGGGTATTCAGGCGGAAGCCACCGTTCCCGCGAATGCGTTGGAGCTGGCCGATGAAGTCCGCCTAATCGACGTCAGTCCCGAGACGATTCTAAAGCGGCTGGACGAAGGTAACTTGCTTAACTTAAACCTTAAGGATCCGGGGCTGCTCAAGAGAGGTAACATCGGGAAGCTGAGGGAACTCGCCTTAAGGCTAATGGCGGAAGACGTGAACGAGTCGCTGGAGAAGTACCGTGAAGATCAAGGGCTTATCGGTCCTTCGGGTGCGACGGAGCGCATACTCGTCTCAGCGCAGTACCATTGGAACGGCTCCATTCACATCCGGCGCGGACAGCAGATTGCGAAGCGCCTGGGCGGCGACCTTCGTGTGGTTACTTTCGTGAAATCGGGCGTAGCCCTTTCCAAAGAAGCGGCAGCCTTTAAACGTTCCATAGAAAAGCTGGTGCATAAAGTGGGTGCGGAATTCGAGCAGCTGCCTTTGCCGCGCCGTCGGCGTTTACCCGCTGCATTAGTTCGGTATGCAGTGGAGAACAACGTGACCCGAATCGTGATCGGACATTCCAAGCAAAGCTTCTGGCAGGATTTCTTGAAGGGCTCTGTCGCAAACGGAGTTCTGAAGAAAACGAAAAACGTCGATGTTTTCTTCGTGGCCGATCGCGCCGATTACGATGGGGAAAGAGTGCTGCCGACGAAATCCTCCGATCCTCATGGGACTACCGATCCGTATCGCAGGTTGAGCCCTCAGGAAATCGGACAGAAAATCGAACGGATCAAACGGGGCAAGTTCAAGGTGTATATCGGCGCGGCGCCCGGCGTCGGTAAAACGTACACGATGCTTCGCGAGGGCAATGATTTGCTTAGGAGAAAGATCGATGCCGTCATCGGTCTTCTGGAGACACATGGCCGTCAAGAGACGTTCGCACAGGTAGGTGATCTTCAGACGGTTGCCCGCGCGGTTATCCATTACAAAGGTGCCGTTCTCGAGGAAATGGACGTCCCCGCTATCCTTCGCCGGAATCCCGAGGTTGTCCTCATCGACGAGCTTGCCCATACGAACGTTCCCGGGAGTAAAAACAAGAAGAGATACGACGATGTGCAGGAAGTACTGGATGCGGGAATATCCGTCATTTCGACCCTCAACGTGCAGCATTTGGAAAGCTTGAACGATGCCGTTGAGCAAATTACGGGCGTACGCGTGCGGGAAACGGTGCCCGATAACATTTTGCAGATGGCGGATGAAATCGAGCTGATCGATGTCGCCCCCAATGCGTTGCAGCAAAGAATGCGGGAAGGCAAAGTATACGCCTTGGACAAAGTGACGCAAGCGCTTGGGAACTTTTTTCAGACGGGTAACCTCATTGCATTACGGGAACTGGCCTTAAGGGAAATCGCCGACGACGTAGACGAGCGGTTGGAAGCGTGGGAGCGCAGCGGTTCGCTAAGAGGGCCTTGCAGAAGACAGGAAAGCATCTTCGTATGCGTCACTGTAAGCAGTAACGCCGATCGGTTAATCCGGCGCGGCTTTCGAATTGCCCATCGCCTCAAAGCGGATTGGCATGTTATGTACGTTCATAAGGGTTTGGAGATTAGCGAAGGAGTACAGAAGAGAATGGAATCCCTGCGGGATCTAACAGTAAGGCTGGGCGGCCGATTCGAAACCGAACATTGCCAGTCGTACAAACAGCTGCCTGCCGTTATTCTCTCCAAAGCGGCCAGGTACCACAGCACTCAGATGATCGTCGGGCAGTCGGCTCGCAGCTTTTGGTCATCCCTTCTTCGCAATTCTGTCGTTAGGACCATTCTCCGGCATGGCCGACATATGGATGTGCTCGTGGTGGCGAATTTTGATCCAAATGTGAGTAAGGTAGAAGATTAAGCCTTTTTATCAGCAAAAATTCTAATGGATTAGGAGCAATCGGGCAATGATGCAATTTTTTAATTTATCTTTTGATAATATCAACGGAGTCGAGATTGCATTCGATACCAAAACATGTATTATTCATCTCTTAGAGAAAAATAATGAGCTGAACAAACGCGTGTCCGAAGAAATGGAAATCGTTCAACAAGAGAGTAATCAGCGTTACCAGCTTTTTTCGAATCATAACTTCAAAGAGATCCGATGGCTGCTCTATAACTTAGAAGGAGTTGTCAGTGAGTATCTCGATGGCGGGTTTAAAGTGCTTGATATGAATCATAAGGACATCTATTCCCCGTTTTCTAAAAAGATGATGATTCATAAAACGTGCAGACAAATCAATGGAGCATAAAATCAACTCAACCCATGTGAATACTTGATCTAGAAAATTAAATGTAACGCAAAGGCACCTTAAAAAGGTGTCTTTTTTATGGGAAAAACAAAACACCGCCCATAAGGATTTCGAATAGACTACATTAGATTTTTTTATAAAAAGGCTTTTGAACTCCGCATTTTTTATTGACGGGCAAAGTCGTTTTCTGGTAAAGTAATAATACCGACTAATTTAATAGGAATTATTCTATATAGCGCTTTAAGCTTCGGGAGGTACGCGACAACGTGAGTTCCATGCTGCAGGGTCGTTGGTGGAGTTGGGGATTTCGCAGCGCCGTCATGCTTTATTTTATGGTATTGATCATTTTTCCTATTCTCGGCATTTATGGGCAGTCTTTATCCGCAGGGTGGTCAGCTTTTGCAGGCAATATCACGGAGCCATTAGCTTGGAAAGCCGTGCTATTGACGATCAAGCTGGCAGTCATCGCTACGATGGTGAATGTGCTAGTTGGAACAATGTCTGCTTGGGTATTGATCCGATACCGGTTTCCAGGACGGCGTCTTTTGAACAGTCTTGTGGATTTGCCTTTTGCACTTCCGACAGCGGTAGCGGGTCTAATGATACTTCTATTGTTAGGTCCTCATAGCTTCGTTGGGGAAATTGCGGAGAAGCTGGGCTTCACGATCTTGTTCCATCAACCCGCTATTATTATCGCGATGGTGTTCGTGACGTTTCCTTTTGTCATCCGCGCGGTTCAGCCTCTATTGGAGGAATTGGATTCCTCGGAGGAGGAAGCGGCGTACACCCTCGGCGCAACGAAAGCCGCAACATTTTGGAAGGTCATCCTGCCTTCTATGTTACCGGGAATAGTAAGCGGAGCGATGCTTGCCTTCTCTAGGGCATTAGCCGAGTTTGGTGCGGTTGTACTCGTAGCCGGCAACATACCGGGCAAAACGTTGATTGCTTCGGTCTATATTTTCGGAGAGATCGAGAGCGATAACGCAATCGGAGCGACTGCCGTCAGCGTCTTGCTCCTAACCTTTTCATTCCTCATTTTGTGGCTTGTCAACTATGTGCAAATGCGGAGGAAAAACGGATGAGGCGGCTATGGATCGGATTAACTGTTTTCGTATTCGGATTGTTGCTCGTCGTGCCTGTGGTACGGATCGCAATGGGTGCCATGAATGAAGGTTGGAGCGGCTTCGCGGCGGGTATGTCCAGACCCGAAACGCTTCATGCCTTATATATGACAGGTTTGATCGTTGTAATCGTAACTTTGGTAAATACGATGTTTGGCGTAATGCTCTCCCTCTACTTGGTCAGGGCAACCTGGCTGGGACAACGGTTAAAGCAGCTCCTAAACAGTATCGTCGACTTGCCGTTTGCCGTGTCTCCCGTTATCGGAGGACTCATGATTGTGCTGCTTCTTGGTCCTGAGACGGCGCTCGGCGCTTTGTTCAACAAAGCGGGAGTAGATATCGTGTATGCCTTGCCGGGGATGATCATCGCGACATTGTTCGTTACGTTTCCGCTCGTTGTCCGTGAAGTCATGCCGGTATTGCAGGAAATCGGAAGTCAGCAGGAAGAAGCGGCATCGACGCTCGGTGCGAGTGCATGGACGACCTTCTGGCGCGTCACTTGGCCTTCCATACGGTGGAGCGTTGTGTACGGAATCGTTCTAACGGTGGCGCGGGCATTGGGCGAATTCGGAGCCGTGCTTGTCGTATCCGGCAACATCCTATTCAAGACCCAAACGGCGACAACGCTCGTCTATCAAGACGTGGAAAACTTTAATCTTACTGCCGCGAATTCTATCGCGCTTGTATTGGCTGCGGGTTCGGTCACATTGCTGTTGTTCATGGAATGGGCCAAATCGAGAAAGGAAGTGCATTGAGATGCATATCGAAGTCAGCGGTTTGAATAAGAAATTCGGCGACTTTCAAGCGGTCCAGGACATAAATTTCTCCATCGAAAAAGGTCAATTGATCGGACTATTAGGTCCAAGCGGCGGCGGCAAAACTTCGATTCTACGTATGCTTGCCGGATTGGAATCCGTTGACGAAGGCGATATCCTATTCCACGGCAAACGCGTAAATGACCTGCCTCCCCAGGAAAGAGGGATCGGGTTCGTATTTCAAAACTATGCGCTGTTCAAGCATATGACCGTAGAGGATAATATTGCGTTCGGCCTAGAAGTAAAGAAATGGTCGAAGGCAAAGATTAAAGTGCGAGTCGCCGAGCTTATCGAATTGACGGGATTGACCGGCTTCGAGAAGCGTTACCCGCATCAGCTGTCCGGAGGACAGCGCCAACGCGTCGCATTCGCTCGAGCGCTGGCGCCCGAACCGCAGCTGCTGCTGCTCGATGAGCCGTTCGCGGCGATCGACGCGAAGATCCGCCATGAGCTTCGCTCGTGGCTTCGCGATATGATCGACCGTCTAGGCATCACGTCCATCTTCGTTACGCATGACCAAGACGAAGCCATCGAAGTGGCCGACCAAATCATGATCATTAACAAAGGGCGCCTGGAGCAAAAAGGTACCCCTTGGGAAATTTATAAAAACCCGCAAACTCCATTCGTCGCCGGGTTTATCGGGGAATCTACGATCGTTGAAGATGTCTCTTCTCTGCGTGGATTCGAGAATGCGTCCGTTTGGCCGGGAACGAAAGCTCTTATTAGGCCGGAATACGTTGAGATCGGTAAACCGCATGAGTTCAAGCTGTTGTCCGCGACAGAACTTGGTCGTGTACGCCATCTGCATTTCCGCGGAAGCGAATGGCTCGTAGAAGTCGAAGTTGGTACTTCGCGTCTGGTGACCTACCGTTCCCTTGAGAAGGAAGTGTTTCACCCAGGCGATGAAATCCAGGTGTTGATCCATCGCGCCTACCTGTTCAATGACAACGATAGCTGGGTCATGGAAAATAAGCTTAAGGTAGATCCGATGCCGGTTCATATTTAAGTGATGGAGCTGGAGCCTACGAAGGCACCGCGGGAGGACAGCGATGAAGACGGGAGACCGTAAACATAACTTATTTGGCCGTAAAGCCGGGATATCCGGTTTACTTATGCTCTTATTGATGGCGTTGATCATGGCAGGCTGCGGAGAAAACAAACCGCAAGGCGGGACAGCCGGAACAGCCGCTGATGGCGATGTAACTCTTGTGATTGGTGCGTACTCCGTTGTGAAAGATGCGCTGCAGGATATATTGCCCGCTTTCAAAGCCGAATGGAAAGCAAGAACGGGGCAGTCCGTTTCCTTCCAGGAATCTTATGAAGCGTCGGGGACGCAAGCTCGGGCAATCGTCGGCGGCTTTGAAGCCGATGTGACCCTGCTTGCTCTTGAAGGCGATATGGAAAAACTGGTCAAAGCCGGTCTTGTCGATTCGGAATGGAATAAGGCAGCTTACGAAGGCATGGTCACCCGTTCGATTGTCGTGCTCGGCACGAGAGTGGGAAACCCGCTTGGAATCAAGGATTTCGAGGATTTGATCAAGCCGGGCGTGAAGGTGCTGTACCCTAATCCTAAGACATCGGGCGGCGCGCAGTGGGATATCAATGCGATTTACGGAGCGGGCTTGAAGAAGTCCGAGCACGCCACGGGGACTAAAGATGAGGCTGCCGCTAAGAAATTCCTGGCAGACGTCCACCGTAATATCGAGTCGATGGACAAGAGCGGTCGCGCTTCTATGGCCGCTTTCGAATATGGAGTCGGCGACGTCATCGTTACTTATGAGAACGAGTTGCTCGCGCGTATTGCGAAAGGCGTGCAATATGATATTGTCGTACCTCGAAGCACGATACTAATCGAGAACCCCGCGGCAGTCGTCGGCCGCAATGCGGACCGCCACGGCGTACGCGAAGCCGCTGACGCTTTCGTTCAATATTTGTACTCCGAAGCTGCGCAGAAGCTGTTCGCCAAACATGGCTTCCGACCGGTGCAGGAAGAATTGGCCTCGCAAATGCAGGATGATTTCCCCCAACCGCCCGACCTGTTTACGATCGACTACCTAGGGGGTTGGGACGAAGTTCGCAGCACTTTGTACTCCAAACGCGGAGTATGGTACCAGGTTTTAGCCGGTGAATGATCTTTATAGCTATGCCTAAACAGGAGCTGGATCCCCTTCATTCTTCGGGTTCCTGCTTTTTGGTGCGCGAAATTCTTTGGACAATTCAGAACTGCCATCCCGGCATTGCGCACTATAGATATAGATGGTATATTTGGTATATCAATAGATGTCGAGGTGCTGTCTAAGATGGAAGGGACGCTGTACGAGAGAATATATAACAAGATCGTGGACGATATCCGTTCTTATAAGCTAAAGCCGGGTGACCGGGTGCCATCCGAGAAAGAACTGGCCGACGAATTCGGAGTGAGCCGTATTACGACCAAGAAAGCGATGGAAATGTTGGCCCAATCGGGTTATATAGAAAGGATTCGCGGCAAAGGTTCCTACGTGAGACTGGAAGGGTCTTCGCAAGCAATGGAACAGTCTCACTCTACCCGTCCGCCGGATGAGCTTCGCCACCGCAACGCCGATGCCAAATTGATCGGGCTATTGATTCCGGATATGACGGATTCCTTCGGCCTTCGGTTGTTTCGAGCGATTGAAGAGCAGTGCTCGGCAGCGGGATACCATTTGCTGATCAAGCTTACGAATGACAAAAGGGAGCTGGAGGAAGCGGCTATCCGTAACTTCGTCAAGCTTGGAGTAGACGGGCTCATTGTGTTTCCCGTACACGGAGAGCATTATAATGGAGATCTTGTCCGTCTTGTTTTGGACGGCTTTCCTATCGTGCTGGTCGACCGATACTTTAAGGGTATCGCGGCTTGCTCCGTAGGCACCGACAACAAGAAAGCCGCTCAAGAGCTTACGACCCATTTGTTGGACAAAGGGCACAAGGATATTGCTTTCATCTCGACACCGTCCGAGAATACGACCACTATTGAAGACCGAATCCAAGGATTTACGAACGCTATGATCCAGCGAGGATTGATTCTGCATCCCAACCATATCGTTACCAATTTGCAGAGCACGCTGCCGCAATCCTCTCGTACGAAGACAATTTCGGAGGACAAGAAGGTTCTGTCGGAGTTTTTCTCGCTAAATCCGAATGTCAAAGCTTTTGTTGCCTGCGAATATAACCTGGCGTTGCTCTTGCAGCAGGAATTGAAAAAAAGAGGCGAAACGATGGCCGCCTACGACATCGTCTGCTTCGATTCTCCGGAAGAATCGTGGGGTGACCCGCAATTCACCGCAATTCGGCAGAACGAGGAAGAGATGGGCAGGCAAGCCGTCGACATGCTTCAGATCCAGTGGGACAAAAAAGAAGCTGCCCTTCATCGAAATGTTGACCACAGGTTCATATATCAAATAAAGGTTTAAGCGCTTGTAAACATATAAAACACATGTTGACATACCATACTTTTGTATGGTATCTTTTTTTTGCGAGTGCTGAGGCGTGATTGACCAAAGCATTAAAACATCTAGGAAGTGATGACATGAACGCCTATCCCTCCGTTGAGAAGTACATGGAGCGAATTGCGCAACAGGCTGAGACATTAAATCCCAAGCTGGCAGAAATGTTTCTCCAATGTTACCCGAATACATTACGCACGACGACGAGTCTTCTGGAAGACGGCACGTCTTTCGTATTTACTGGAGATATCCCGGCAATGTGGCTGCGCGACTCTTCGGCACAGGTCAGGCCCTATATTCACTTGGTTGCGGAGGACGAAGAGCTTAAAAAGATGATTGCGGGTCTCATCCAACGACAAGCGGTGTATGTAACTTTGGATCCCTATGCAAACGCATTCAATCAAGATGCGAACGGCAGAGGGCACCAGAAGGACCAAACAAATATGGGGCCATGGATTTGGGAGCGCAAATACGAGTTGGACTCGCTTTGTTATCCGATTCAGCTTCTCCAAGACTATTGGGCGGCTACGGGAGACCGTTCCATCTTTACGGATAACGTTCATCGCATGCTGAAGGCTGCGGTGGACACCATGGTCACGGAGCAACGGCATGACGAATGCTCCCCCTACTCATTCGAACGTAAAGACATTATCCTTCCAAGCGATACGCTGCCTTTCGCAGGACGGGGCACGCGAACGAATTACACCGGGATGGTCTGGTCGGGGTTCCGTCCGAGTGATGACGCCTGCAAGTACGGGTACTTAATTCCGGCGAACATGTTTGCGGTTGTCGTTCTAGAATTTACTGCGAAATATGCGCGCGCAATTTATGAGGATGAGGAGCTCGCGGTCAAAGCGGATAAGCTTCGTGAAGAGATCCGGTTTGGCATCGAAACCTATGGCATATACCAGCATCCTAAATTTGGTTCGATTTATGCATATGAAACCGACGGTTTCGGAAACTACAACTTGATGGATGACGCTAACGTACCGAGTTTGCTCTCGATCCCTTACCTCGGATATGCCAATGTGGATGATCCGATGTATGTACGGACACGCGCTTTCATCCTAAGCGCAGATAATCCCTATTATTACGAGGGCCAATTCGCAAGCGGAGTTGGCAGTCCACATACTCCAGCAGGTAACGTATGGCACATTGGGCTTATTATGCAGGGGCTGACGTCCACTGCCTTCTCCGAAAAAGACGAGATATTGGGTATGCTGATGGAAACAACTGCGGATACAGGATTCATGCACGAAAGCTTTCATCCGGACCTTCCAAGCGATTTCACTCGGGAATGGTTTGCTTGGGCAAACAGTTTGTTCGGCCAATTCGTGGCGGAATGGCTTGAAAGCCGGACGGAGCAGCCATGATCGTCAAAGCTTGACGGCTCGAGCTTGGTGCAAGCGATTTGCAATGAAAACCGAAAGAAGGTGAGCGGCTTTGGGCAACAATCGCGGTATGTTCTGGAGAAAAGATACACTGCACGGTTACCTGTTCATATTGCCAGGGATATTGGGCTTCTTATGCTTCGTCGCTTACCCGCTGCTGTCGTCCGTGTATTTTTCCATGACGAAGTGGTCCGGATTCGACACCCCGAAATATATTGGCTTGAAAAACTTTAAGTATATGTTCCAGACGGATCCTACGTTCTGGCCGTCGGTCAAGCAGACCATACTATACGCTGTCTTCAGCGTTCCTCTAGGACTTGTGCTCGGGTTGCTGCTGGCGATGCTGCTGAACCGCAAGCTTCCAGGAATACGTATATTCCGAACCTTGTTCTACTTGCCGGTCGTCATCCCGATCGTGGCGACTTCAACGCTATGGATGTACATGTACCAACCTCAATACGGGCTGGCGAACAACGTACTGCGTTTGTTCGGCATGGAAGGCGTCGAATGGTTGTCTGGCGACCGGATGGCGCTGCTGTCTTTGGTTCTTATGTACCTGTGGGGCGTCGGAGCCAATATGATTATTTTCCTCAGCGGACTTCAATCCGTGCCAACCGACATCTATGAAGCGGCGGACATTGATGGGGCATCCGGATGGCGCAAGCTCATCAGCATTACAATACCGACCATTACGCCGATTTTGTTTTTGCAGCTGATTACGGGGTTAATCACGGCGTTCCAGACGTTCGTTCAGCCAGCCATTCTGTCGGGAAGCTCCGTAGGCAGTGCGGGCAACCTGTCTCTCAACCTGCTCAATTTCAGTATATACAGGAACGCATTTACCGGATTCGATTTCGGATATGCAATAGCGCAGGTGTGGGTGCTGCTCGCTATTATCTTGGTCTTCACGATCGTCGTATTCAGCGTATCCCAACGTTACGTCCATTATGAGAATGACAACAAATAAGGGGTTGTAGCCATATGTCCAATTACTCCAAAGCAGCAGCCCTCGTTGCCATGAAGGACGGGCGTCAAAGCTTAGCCGCTGTTAAAGCGTTCCGGTTCATCCTGCTCGCCGTTCTGTCCATCGCCATGGTTTATCCGATTCTTTGGATGATTACCATCGCGCTGTCCAGCGACGGGGGAATGTTCAAAGTTCCGCCGGAATGGTTTCCTCGAGAATTTCATTTCGAGAATTTCATCAACGGGATGAAAACGATTAACTTCGGGCGGGTGTTTGCGAACAGCCTCATTCTTACGGGGGTTATCACGTTCGGGCAAGTCATAAGTTCCCTCATAATCGGCTATGGAATAGCCCGGATTAAGTTTCCTGGGCGCCAAACTTGGTTTCTGCTTTTTCTGGGAAGCATGATGCTGCCGCAAATCGTCAGCCTGATTCCGGTATTCTATATCTTCTCTAAACTAGGGCTATACGACACTTGGTGGCCGCTCATTATTACGGCTTACTTCGGAAACCCGTTCTTTATCTTTCTTGCTCGCCAATTTCTGACCGCCATACCGTATTCCTATGACGAAGCGGCCAAGATGGACGGAGCCACCCATTATCAAATCATGACCCGAATTATTATTCCGATGTGCAAGCCGCTCGTAGCTACGATGATTATTCTGGCCTTTCAAATCTCTTGGAACGATTACTTGACTCCGCTCATTTACTTGCGTGACGCCAATTTGTGGCCGCTGTCCGTCGCGATTGCATCGTTCAGCTCCCAATATGGAAATACCTGGAACCAATTTATGGCGACCAATCTGCTGTATATGCTTCCGGTGCTTCTACTGTTCTTTTTCGCACAGAAATATTTCATGCAAGGGCTTGGGTCACTTAACAGCTCGGGACTCAAATGAGTCCCGGGAAGAGTTTCATTAAAGGAGGTGAGGCCGGCCAATCGTGCACGCAAGGCCAAGGCTAGCCGGCATTATTATTAAAACTAAAAAGCAAGCGTTTACAAGAAGCTCATCATTCAGAGGAGGTCATGAAATTGTTTAAAAGTATAAAAAAATCGGCATTCCTGCTTGTTTCCATTGTTCTAGTTCTAGGAGTATTGTCCGCATGTTCTTCCAATAATAACAATGCAGCAAGTGAATCTTCTTCGCCAAGCGCGTCCGGTCAAGGGTCTTCCGATTCCGTCAAGCTGACCATGATGACTTGGGAAGGTCCGGACATGACGAACGCGATCAAGGAATCGATGAAAAAGTTCGAAGAAGCCAACCCGGGTATCACGGTGGAGGTTCTTCCTTCTCCTCTGAAGGATTACGACACCAAAATCAATCAATTAATATCGATCAATCAAGCGCCGGACGTATTCATGGTCGGCAACAACATCGAGCTTATTTCGGGCAAGAACGGCCAGCTTTACGATTGGACCGCGAAATTGACCGAAGATAAAGCTTTCTTCGATGATTTCTATCCAGGTATCGTTTCAAACTGGCAAGCTGACGGCAAATTGTACGGGATCCCAGGCCTTATGAATACCTATGGCATCTACTACAACAAGAAGCTGTTCAAGGATGCGGGCGTACCTGAACCGAAAGTAGGCTGGTCTTATAAAGATATGTTGGATGCAGCGTCCAAGCTGGCTTCCAACAAAGACGGCGTTCAAATGAACGGCCTCTACACCGTTCAAATGAACGATCCGTTCGGCTTGAACAACTATGCCGCATCCGCGGATGCTCCTTTTACGGAAGGTATTACGACGACTTCCAAAGTGACCGTTAGCGACAAACTGGTCGAAGTCGTTAACTTATACCGCGATGGCGTGAAAAGCGGTGCGATTGCTCCGTTTAACCCGAGCACGGAAAACTACCCGAGCTTATTCAAGGAAGGCAAAATACCGATGATGCAAGCTGGTCAATGGTATGCGGATGATCTTATCCGTACGGCGAAAGACCTGGAATGGGGTTACGCGCCAAGCCCGGCAAACGGTAAATCGGTTGCCGTTTATGATGCTGTCGGTTTCGCAAGCCCGACATCCGTCAAAAATCCCGATGCCGTATATAAATTAATTAAATTTGTATCCACCGAGATGTACGAGTCGGTCCTGCCGAAGTTCCCTGTCGCACCAACAACCTACAAGCCATCCTCCCAAGCTTATTTCGAAGCCCTGAAAACGGCAGGCCATCCGGAAATGGCGGAAGCGTTAAATGCTATGCTGCAAGCCGAAGTGAAAACGCCGGTTCGATTCCTCGAGCCTTGGGCCAGCAAAGCGCAGCAATTCATCGACGTGACGTTCCGTAACGTCATAGACGGAAAAGCGCCGGTTGAAGATCTGAAGAAGATGGAAGAAGGCATCAACGACGTTATCGCAAGCGAACAATAAGATAAGGGGAGAGGCCAATAAGGCAGGCTTCCGAGAAAGAGGAATACGCCATCTTGGCGCATTCCTTTTTCTTGTTCTGATTTTCGATTATAATCGAGGATGTACAGGTTGCACCATATACCAGGGAGGATTCATTTTGCTAAAACCAACCAGCATTCGAGCGCTGAATTTTATTCTTTATTTCAAGATTGCGATGATCCTTGTCGTTCTCGTATTGTCCTTATTTCTATCAGACGCTCCGGATGACTTGACTGCCAAAAAAATCGGAATCATTGCGATGAATGTCTCGATCCCGATTATCTTTATGATCGCGATGCTGTTATTCATTCGCAAACGGAAACAGTTCCCTGCCCTCATAACCGGTTTTGTCGTCCTGTGGTTTTCCAATGATCAACTTCAGCTATTGTTATCCGTTGTTACGATCTTGTTATTCTTCTTGAAATCGACTCGGAATTACTTCCGAGGCTTGAACACGATAGATCCGGAACCGGCTGCAGCGCAACCGGTAGAAGTTGTGGAGGGCGAGGAAGGCGAAGCGCATGCGCTTCGGCAGCCGCAGTCGCGTTCCAAGAAAGAAACCGAAGTCTACATTCGCGAAGCTGCCCCCGAGGATGCGGACACGATCCATGCGTTGATGCTTATTGCGTTCGAAGAGTACAGGTCCGCGATTCCGCCGTCCAGCGCTTTGGAAGAAACGGAAGAATCGATTCACGCGGCTCTGCTGGAGCAGCGTGAATTCGCGGCTATTTTGTACGAAGACGATACGGCAACGGCGATGGTTAGGTTTAGCTACGTCGATGATGCCATCTACTTCTTCCGATTATCCGTTATTCCCTCAAGGCGGAGAAGAGGCTATGCTAGGCAATTGGTTAAATGGATCGAGAAGCAAGGAGTTTCAAAGGGGATGAACATAAGCCGATGCCGGGTCAGACAATCGGTTCAGAACAACTTGGTCCTCTATCAGGATATGGGCTATGAGATCGTAGACCAGGAACTGATCGTACGTCCTGCGGGAACGGTCAAAGCGCTCACCATGGAGAAGAAACTCGGTTTATAATCACTCCTGTGCCGGGTCTTATGAGCTCGGTTCCAAAGCCTGCCCGTTCAGCAAGGTGATCGCAACCGAGACTTGCTCGGCTTCGACGATAAGCTCGGAACCGCCAAGCCGATAAGGTTCTCCTTTTAGCGATATTCCGTTAACAAGACGCAGCAGAAACAATAATTGCTCGATGTCCGGCACGTTAGTTTCCGAAGTCGTGTCGTCGGGCAGATGCCATAGCACCTTCATAGCTTCGAGTCTTCCGCAGATTGTTGCTGCTTGCTTCGGCGTCTCGACCGGCTTTCCAAGACGATTAATACAACGATACAGACGCCGGCCAATATCCAGAACCACAAAGGTCGATCAAGACTCAAGCTGATTCGCTCCTTTCAATCTATAACTGTAATTTTCATCCAACTCTATTTTATGTTGAAGTTATTTCAAAAATCAACACATATTTTGAATAATCTTCAAATATCTACGTAGAAAATTCCATATCCCTTATACTGTTGGCAAGAGGGGATGAAATTGTGACGACTTTCGGCAAGCGGCTCAAGGAAGCCAGAACGCATCGGCAGATGACCCAGAATGAAGTAGCTGGCAAGCTGGGCATCGATTTCACGACCATTTCCAAATACGAAAATAATAAGTCGCAGCCCGATAACGAAATACTTCGGGAGTTAGCCAGCATGTACGAAGTTTCGCTCGATTGGTTAATTACCGGACAATTAAACGGCGGGAAGCCATCGAATCAAATATTCGTAGATGGTGTCTTAGAGCCCTTAACCCATGAAGAAGCCCGCCATCTTCTGGATAGCCTGGAGATGTACAGGCTCTTGAAAGCGAAGCGGCAAAAAGAGAAATGATCGATTACAACTCAGGTAGACACATTACTTCTACCAAACAAGGACCTGTAAGCGTAAAAAGTGATCTTACAGCTCCGGATTTCTCACGATATGGTGCTGTAAGCGTAAAAAGTGATGTTACAGCTCCGGATTTCTCACCATATGGCGCTGTAAGCGTAAAAAGTGGTCTTACAGCTCCGGATTTTCTCCATTACAAATTACATCCGTCGAAACGGCATGTATTAACACACCATGGTGGATGTTTCAGGAAGTTGTTAAACGCTGCTCTGATGACAATCTTTGTTCGGGCCGCCAAAAATTTCTCTATAGCAGTCTTAATGGGCTGTCCCTCAAGCTATTTCTCAGGCTTGAGGGACAGCCTTTAATTATTTGAGTCCGCTGCCCCTTCCAATCGTGGTGTTAAACCATTAAATTAATAAGGTGATACTTCGTTGCAACTTACGGAATTTGCTTGAGGAGGAGATACGATGATTCGATTATTCGCCACGCATGAGGTTCGTCCCCAGATTGAATTGGAGGGTCTTTGGGATTTCACTGCATTAGATGAGCCAGCGGGCTTTCCCGACAGCTTTACGCATACATTGCCGGTTCCGGGCTGCTGGGAGCAGCATCCGGATTTTCTAACCTACCGGGGAAAGGGCGCATACCGCAAAAAACTTCATATTCGGCATGCTTCGAAAGCGCTTCGTTTAGAATTCAAGGGAGTCAGCCATACCGCCGAAGCCTATTTTGACGGCTCTCTTGTCGGCAAGCATTACAACGCATATACCCCTTTCAGCCTGATCGTTCCAGATGTAGCGGCAGGAGAACATGAGCTGACCGTCATTGTTGATAACCGGTTCTCGGAGGAATCAGCGTTGCATATAACCAATGACTACTATACATACGGCGGAATTATCCGGCCTGTCTCGATGGAAAGGGTCGGTTTCGTATATATCGAACGAATGGAGTTCAAGCCTTTACGGGCTAAGGAGAAGTGGCAAGCGGACATAGGCATGGAGCTTCGTTGCCTAACCGAGCATGAATACAAAGTGTCTGTCAAAGCTAAGCTCGGAGAGACGGATATTGATTTCGGCGAAGTTATCGTTCCTTCAGGTAAGTCGATATGGATTTCCAAGAGGGTAGTATTTCCGGATGTACTTCCTTGGAGCTCCGAGAATCCGCGTCTCTATCCTTTAGAAGCTCGAATCTTCGAGCCGGGGAATCCCGTCGAACCGCTCGACGATCTAATCGAACGAGTAGGCTTCAGGGAAGTTAAGCTCGTCGGACGCAGCCTACATATTAATGGTGAACCCGCGTTTCTTAAGGGCTTCAACCGTCATGAGGATTTCGGCGTTGTCGGCAGCGCCATTCCATTCTCTTTGATGGTCAAGGACGTAGAGTTGATGATCGAGATGGGGGCGAACGCCGTCAGAACGAGCCATTACCCGAACGATGAGCTATTTCTGGATTTGTGCGATGAGAAAGTCCTCTACGTGTTGGAGGAGAATCATGCAAGGGGGCTGGGTCTGGATCGGATGCTAAACCCGAACTTCGAGAAGCAGTGCGAGGATTGCAACCGGGAGATGGTGAACAACCATTACAATCACCCTTCCATCGTCATGTGGGGATTGCTTAACGAATGCGACAGCGATGTGGAAGAAGGCAGGGAAATCTATAAGAAACAGTACTCGCAAATCCGCAAGCTGGACGAGAGCCGCCCGGTAACCAGCGCAACCCACAAGCTATACAGCGATATTTGCCTGGATCTGGCGGACATCGTCTCTTTTAATATCTATTCGGGTTGGTACCTCGACCGAGATCCCGAGGAGCATTACTTGGATGTGCTTCGCTGGGCTGAACAGCACGGAGGCAAGGACAAGCCCGTCATTCTGAGCGAGTTTGGCGCCGCGGCTTTGTACGGTTTCCGCGAACCCACGCGGGTCAAATGGAGCGAGGAACGCCAGATGGATATTATCGACCGCGCATTGGAAGCTTATATGAAGCGGCCGGAGGTTATCGGGACGTTCATTTGGCAGTTTAGCGATTGCCGGGTATCGGAAGGAAGCGATTGGCTCCTTTCCCGTGCGAGAACGAGAAACAATAAAGGGGTCGTGGACGATTTTCGCAGACCGAAACTCGCCTGCGAAGCAGTTAAAAAGCATTATTTGAACACCCGTAAAACCGATTCCAATGAATGAGCAGATGAAGAACCTCCGTAATGTCGGGATATTCGCTCACGTCGATGCGGGAAAAACGACGACAACCGAAGAGATATTGTTTCGCAGCGGAAGAATACGTTCTCTTGGCAGCGTCGACGAGGGGACGGCCCAGACGCATTGGTTGGAAGTGGAGCGTGCCAGGGGAATTTCCGTACGGTCAGCGGTTACGCGTTTCCAGTGGCGGGGAGCTCAGGTCAATTTGGTGGATACTCCGGGCCATGTCGATTTTCTGTCGGAAGTGGAGAGGTCTCTTAGAGTCATGGACGGTGCCGTCCTCATTGTTTCCGCGGTTGAAGGCGTGCAAGCCCAGACGGAAGTGATCTGGCAGGCATTGAGGGATTTGGACATTCCTACTCTTATTTATATCAACAAAATGGATCGCATTGGCGCGGATCCTTTCAGAGTCGTCGACGAAATTCAAAGGCTGTTGACAACGGGGGCAGTCTCCATCCAATTTCCCGACGGAGCTGAAGGGGACTATAAAGGCTCGGTCGATCTGTTGGGATTGGGCGATGAAAGAACAACTGCGTTGCAGCAAAAAGCGATGCGCGACCGAGAGATGATGACAGAGAGAATCGCCGAGCAGGATGATGTTCTGCTTAACCGCTACCTAGAAGAAGGGAACCTGTCGGACGCGGAATTATTGCCTGTACTCAAGGCGGGCATTCGTCAGGAGGAATTGTTTCCGGTGCTGTTCGGCGCATCTGGCAGGGGAATCGGCGTAGAAAAGCTGATGGATGCGATCGTCTCATTGCTGCCGCCGCCAGAAGGGGATGCGGATGCGCCTCTTTCAGGAGTCGTTTTTAAGCTGGAAAAGGATCCGGCAATGGGTCGCATGGCATATGTAAGACTGTACGGCGGCGTACTTCGCAATCGGGATACGGTACGCAATCATGGATTGGATATTGATGAGAAGGTCACGCAAATTCGTAAGATCGAAGGACAGCGGAGCGAAGACGTCGGCATATTGAGAGCAGGCGATATTGCCGCCGTATGCGGTTTGAGCCGGGTGCGAATCGGCGATATTGTTGGCACGGCTGACGGCGTGCCGGGCGAGAGGCGGATCGCTGAGCCTTTGTTGACCGTTCAGGCGCAATGGAAGAATGAAGCCGAATATCCGGCTGTCGTTGCGGCCTTCCATGAATTAGCGGATGAAGACCCGCACCTTGATGTACAGTGGCTGCAAGAGGATAGAGAGCTTCATCTGCGGGTGATGGGTCCGATCCAGGTGGAAGTGTTAGGTCAAATGTTGCTGAGCCGTTTCGGGCTACCCGTATCCTTCGGCGCTCCGTCCGTTATTTACAAGGAAACCCCGGTACACAGTGAAGAAGGTTTTGTTTCGTACACGATGCCTAAGCCATGTTGGGCGATACTGCGGTTTGTTATAGAGCCGGGTGAACGGGGAAGCGGTTTGAAGTACAACTCTATCGTAAAATCCGAGAGGCTGCTCGACAGCTATCAGAACGAAGTGGCAAGGCGAGTGCCGGAGGCGTTGCAGCAAGGCCTGCGGGGATGGCCCGTTACGGATTTGAAGGTTACGTTAGTCGAAGGGGAGCACCACGTGTGGCATACGCATCCGCTCGATTTCGTCATCGCCACGCCGATGGGTATTATGGACGGACTGGTGAATACGGAGACGAAGTTGCTGGAGCCGATACTCCGTTTCCGCCTGTCGACTCCCGAGGAATATGGCGGCAAGCTGATGAGCGAACTGGTTGCCATGCGCGGTGAATTCGATACGCCGTCCGTCCGCCAAGGACGCATGGAAATTGAAGGTCGGCTGCCCGTTGCGACATCGTTAGATTTTCCCGCGCGCCTTGGTTCAATGACCAAGGGACGCGGCACGTTGACGACCTTCTTCGACGGCTATCAGGCTTGCCCGACCGACGTGAAAACGGAAAGAGCCAGGCGCGGCGTTAATCCGTTGGATACCTCTAGATATATACTGGCTACTCGCAATGCGCTGTCTCAATCGTGACATAAAAGAACCTCTCCGGGATGCTGCAAAGGGAGAGGTTCTTCTTTCTGAATCGTAACACTGAGTGTTACAATGAAGCGCTCGAAATCAACTCGCGAGGTGTCAGAACCTCTGCTATTGCTAAACTTAGACCGCTGGGAGCGGCATAGAGCATCCCGAACCTTCGTTTTAGCCCAATTAGACCGCTAGGAGCGGCTTAGAGCAACCCGAAACTTCGTTTTTGCCCAAATAGACCACTGAGAGCGGTTTAGAACTGAGCTACTAGATTTTCTTTAGACGTTCAAAACAAACTTCTCGAGAACGTGTTTAACGCCGTCATCATTGTTGCTCAGCGTAATGTAATCGGCGATTTCCTTGAGCGCCGGAACGGCATTCGCCATCGCGACTCCAAGACCTGCGGCCTGTACCATCTCGTGATCGTTCATGGCGTCGCCCATCGCGATCGTCTCTTCCATCGGAATGCCGTAATGTGCTGCCAAGAAACGCAGCGCATGACCTTTCGTGCCTTCGGGATGCATGAATTCCAGGTAATTAGGCTTAGATTTCGTCAAATGCACTTTGGAGCCGAACAGTGCCTTAAGCTCGGGAAGCAAGGCGTCCAAACGCGCCGGTTCGTCGATGATCAGCAGCTTCGTTTGTCTCTCGTGATTAATGATGCGGCTGAAATCCGGCTCGATCGTATAAGGAATATTGGACTGCTTGGCGTATCCGCGAATTTTGTCGGTCTCTTCGGATACATACAGCTTGTCGGCAATATAGCTTTGCAAATGCAGGCCGTTTTCTTGGCAATAATCGTAGATTTGTTTAGCGACATCGACCGGCACAGAACGCTCGTACAGTATTTCTTCGTCCAGCAAATTTTTGATAAGCGAACCTTGATAAGTAATAATCGGTACGTTCAGGCCAACTTGGCGGGCGATTTTCTGAGCGGAATCGAACATTCTCCCCGTCGCGATGGTGAGATGGGCTCCGCGGGCAATCGCTTCCGTCATCGCTTGGCGTGTCGCATCGGACACCGTCAATTCGTCGGTTAACAGGGTATCGTCTAGATCCATGGCAATAAGGCGGTAAGGCATCGGTTTCTCCCTTTCTGTCTCTATTCTCGTACCATTGTAACGCATATCTGCCTTATCGAAAAGATGGGCAACCGTGCTATAATAGTTGGGAATTCCAGAGGGAGAAGGGTGATCGCACGTGACTCGATTGCGTTGGGGAATACTCGGCTGCGCCGCTATTGCGGATAGGGCAGTCATTCCGGCTATTCAAGCGTCGGAAACGGGAGAGTTGATCGGAATAGCCAGCCGCGATGAGAGCAAGGCTCGGAGCAAGGCGGAGCAGTTCAGCATTCCGAGGTTTTACGGGAGCTATGAGGCGTTATTGGCTGATCCGGACATTGACGCTGTTTATATACCGCTGCCGAATCATTTGCATAAAGAATGGACAATCGCCGCGGCTAAGGCAGGTAAACATATTTTATGCGAGAAGCCCTTGGCGTTAAATGCCAAAGAAGCTCAAGAGATGGTCGACTTCTGCAACGAAGCGGGAGTTCATTTGGCTGAAGCCTTCATGTACAGGCATCATCCCCGAATCGCGAGGGTGAAGGAAATTATCGCAAGCGGAGAAATCGGGGATCTGAGGGGCATTCGCGGGGTATTTACGTATAACGGGGCTGCAAGTAAAGGGGATATTCGGCAAGTTAAGGACTGGGGAGGCGGAGCCCTCTACGACGTTGGCGTCTATCCGTTAAGTGCGGCCCGCCTGATTATGGGAACCGAACCGGAAGCCGTAACGGTGCATGCACTCTTCTCTCCCGAGCACGATGACGTGGACATGATGGCTTCGGGGTTGGTTGAATTTCCGGGCAGCGTGGCCTTAACGTTCGATTGCGGGATGTGGGCGACTTTCCGTAACGAGCTTGAGATCGTCGGGACGGAAGGTAGCATCGTTCTTAAGCCATCGTTTCTCCCTTCGAAGAACAACGATGATATTACGATCCAAGTCGGAGATAAGGTTCGCAAGGAAGGACCGTACGGAATCGATGCTTACATCGCCCAATCTGATCAATTCGCGCGCGTTGTATGGGGTGAAGAAACGCCGGCCTATTCTTCGCAGGATGCGGTCGATAATATGAAGCTGATTGATGCTTGCATGGCTTCGGCACGTACACGTCAGCGGGTAACTCTATAATGTAGTCAGCAGGAGAAATAAAGCTCGCAGAACAAGCGGGCTTTTTCTTTTGCAACCTAAAGCGGTAACAAGTCGTTGTACATTATAGAAAGAACGAAGCGATAAGCAACGCTTGCGTTGCGTTTGGTCGCCATAATAGGAGGTTGTTCCTTTGAAATTCCGCAAGAGCTATATGATGTCAGTTCTCTTTGTAACATTAGCCATAGCCGGCTGCGGTGCCAAGGGAAGCGACTCCGAGAGTCCATCGCCGTCTTCCTCTGCGACGCCGGCTCCGACCGAGTCTTCATCCGCCGCGCCAAGTGAAACGCCGAAAGTGACTATACTCCAGCAATTTAAAGATCAAACGCTGGCGGGACTGCCGGCGAATGAATTGTTCGCTTCATTTAAGCAGATGATCGAGGAAACGGAGCCTGCCGTGGCAGATGAATTCATCCGCACATTGGAAGCTTATTATGAGAAAAATCTGCCAAAGGCCGAGAAGAAGTATGAAGCCGACAATGTGCAGCAGGAGCTAGCAGCGCTGGAATGGCCGATTACCGAGGAACAAATCCAGGTAATTAAAGACGATTCCGTCCGGGATCTTGCTAATCAGACGTTGGAAGGCGGATACAAGCTGGTGACTGCGGAAGGATTTATTTTCCCGATTATCGATTATGGCAAATTGCTTTCGTTCGGCGATAAAGTGACGACCGCGATGAAAGCTTACTTAAATGTGATGGCGACGGAATCCGACGCCGCATCGGCTAGCGATGGAGGGCTCATCATCACGTGGGATGAGCTGGCTTCAAGAACGCTCGCGGCGGAAAGCTATGTCGTGACATTCCCCGATTCGCCTGAAAGAACCAAGATAGAGAATCGTTATATGAACTACCTAAGCATGTATTTGATTGGGCTGAACAACACGCCGATTTTCGACTTTGAGACATTCGTCCTCTTGCCCGAAGTGAAAAGCCAATACGAGCAGATGGCAGCATCGCACGCAGGGACGATTACGGGGCAGCTTACTATGGAAATGCTTGGAGTCGTGAACGAATCCAAGGGCTCCGTGTTTGTCAAAGGCAAAAACGGTGAGCAAGAGGATATCCCGGCCATGAAGCAATTCCGCGATAAAATCGAGTCCGCGGCACGTTCCAAACTGCCCGCTGGCAAAAAATAAATAAAGAGATGCCAAAATCGCATAGCAGGATTTAATCGGCCCTTATCGAAATTGTAAGGATAGAAATCGTTTTCTGTAATTATAATTTTGGAGGGATTCCCTTTGGCTCGATTAGATTTTCCGAAAGATTTCGTCTGGGGTACGGCTACGGCGTCTTACCAGATTGAAGGAGCATGGCAGGAAGATGGACGCGGCTTGTCGATCTGGGATACTTTTTCCCATACCCCGGGCAAAGTGTTCAATAATGATAATGGGAATGTCGCTTGCGACAGCTACCATCGCTACGAAGAAGATATCGCTTTGCTGAAGAAGCTGGGCGTTAAAGCGTACCGATTCTCGATCGCGTGGCCGCGTATTTTCCCGCAAGGAACGGGCGAGGTCAATGAAAAGGGATTGGATTACTATCGCAAGGTAGTCGATGCATTGATCGAAGCTGGCATTGAGCCTTGCGTGACTTTGTATCACTGGGATTTACCGCAAGCGCTGCAGGATAAGGGCGGCTGGGATAATCGCGATACGATTGACGCTTTCGTGAAGTATTCCGAGGTCGTATTCAAAGCCTTCGACGGTAAAATCAAGCAATGGATTACTTTTAACGAAACCTGGTGCGTCTCGTTCCTGTCGAACTACATCGGCGCGCATGCACCGGGGAACACAGACCTTCAGCTGGCTATCAATGTCGCTCATCACTGCATGGTCGCGCATGGCGAATCGGTTAAGAAATTCCGCGAGCTCGGCATTCAGGGGGAAATTGGAACGACGCACAATCTGTACTGGTTCGAGCCATACTCAACTTCTCCGGAAGATGCAGCGGCTGCGCATCGGAATCGTGCGTATAACAACGAATGGTTCATGGATCCTACGTTCAAAGGCGCTTATCCGCAATTTATGGTCGATTGGTTCAAAGCCAAAGGCGCTGAAGTTCCTATTCTGCCAGGAGACATGGAGACGATCGCGCAGAAAATCGACTTCATCGGCGTTAACTTCTACAGCGGAGGTTTCGGACGTTATAAGAAGGATGCAGGATTGTTCGATTGCGAAGAGGTTCAAGTCGGTTTCGACAAGACCTACATGGATTGGAACGTTTACGCGGATGGATTGTATAAAGTGCTCTCCTGGGCGCATGAAGAATACGGCGACACGCCGATCTACATTACCGAGAACGGCGCTTGCTACGAAGACGTGTTGACAGACGACAACCGCGTACACGATGTTCTGCGCAAAGAATATTTCAAAAAGCATTTTATCCAATGTCACCGTCTTATCGAATCAGGCGTACCGCTCAAAGGCTACTTCGCTTGGTCGCTGCTTGATAATTTCGAATGGGCGGAAGGCTACCGCAAGCGGTTCGGCATCGTCTACACGAACTACGAGACGTTCGAGCGCCATCCGAAGGATAGCTACTATTTCATTCAAGACGTTATTAAGGACGGCGGGTTCGAAGTGTAAGGTGAGCTAAGCTGGATTGTTGCTACTATAGAACTCCAGCTTTTTATATATTATCATAAACGCGCGTTCACGAATGTTTCATCTACTGGCGTTTTCCGTTACAATATAGTGGATGCCTTACACCGAAAGAGGAATACGCCATGAATGTCGTCGTTACGACGCTGAACGCCAAATACATTCACACCTCGCTCGCCCTGAGATATTTAAAGTCCTTCGCTCAGGACGAGTTCGAGGTGGACATTGCCGAATATACGATTAAAGACCCGTCGATGGGCATTGCGGCAGATTTGTTCTCGAAGAAGCCCGATGTAATCGGCTTTTCCTGTTACATCTGGAATATCGAAGAAACGATCGTGGTCGTAGACATGCTGCGTAAAGTGCTTCCGGACGTGAAAATCATGCTAGGCGGCCCGGAGGTTTCTTACGATACGGAATATTGGATGAACCGTCTGTCGTCCGTTGATTTTATCGTTATGGGCGAGGGAGAGGAGACTTTCCGGGATTTGCTCAGGCAAATTGCGGGGGAGCGGAAGTATCATTTCGTGTTCGGTATAGCCTACCGCAAGGATGGGCAAGCCGTCATCACTCCGCCGCGACCGAAGCTCGATTTGAACGTTATTCCGTCGCCCCACCGGTTTGATCTGGACATTCCGTCGATGCGCAACCGCGTCGTCTATTTCGAGACGAGCCGGGGCTGTCCTTTTAGCTGCCAATTTTGCTTATCCAGTATAGAGGTCGGCGTGCGTTATTTCGATATGGAGCGGGTCAAAGCGGATCTTGCGTATTTGATCGACAGCGGTGCCAAGCTCATTAAGTTCGTGGACAGGACGTTCAACATCAAGCGAGAGTATGCGTTGGAAATCTTTCAATTTCTGATCGACAATCATCGGGGCTGCGTGTTCCAGTTCGAGATTACGGCTGATATCATGAGGCCGGAGGTGCTCGATTTCCTGGCGGAGAACGCGCCTCCTGGCGTGTTCCGCTTCGAGATCGGCGTGCAATCGACGAACGATCCGACCAATCTCGCCGTTCAACGCCGCCAGAATTTTACCAAGCTGACGCGTACGGTCGTGAAGGTCAAGGAAAGCGGCAAGATCGACCAGCATCTGGATTTAATCGCCGGCTTGCCTCATGAAGACTATGACACGTTCCGCAAAACGTTTAATGACGTATTCGCTTTAAGACCCGAGGAGCTTCAGCTTGGTTTCTTGAAAATGCTGCGGGGAACGGGTCTGCGCAACGATGCCGCGAAATTCGGTTACGTCTATTCGGAACGGGCGCCATACGAGATGCTTGGCAACGATCTGATGCCTTTTGCCGATATCGTGCGGATTAAACGCGTCGAGGACGTTCTGGAGAAATTCTGGAATGCCCACCGGATGGATCGGACGATGGAATATTTGATCGAGAAAGCCTACCCGTCCCCGTTCGATTTCTTTCAAGCGTTCGGAGACTTTTGGGAATCCCGGGGCTGGAGCCGAATAGGCCATCAGTTGGAGGACTTATTCTCCCGATTGTGGGCTTTCCTGGAAGAGGACGCGAGACCGGAATTGGATCGCGACGTGGCGTTTGGTTTATTGAAAATCGATTACTACTTGCAGCACAAGTATAAACCCCGCAAGCTATGGTGGGACGAGCGGCTGGAGAAGAAGGATTGGACGGCCGGTCTGAAGTACGCAGCCGAGAAGCTGGGCATGGATGAACGCGAGCTTCAGAAAAAAGGGACGCTGGACCGTCTTCCTTTCGATTACGGGGTTTGGTTAGAGGAAGGGAGAGTGGATCTTTCTAATCCTTCCGTTCTAGTGTTCCTATACTCAGGAGAAGAAGCAGGACCGCAGTTAGCGGCGCTGCCGCAGCCGGACGGGCAAGCGGCAGTCGTTAAATAAGAGGCGAGAGGTGACCGGTCAATGGTTTACAAAGCAAGCTCCGATCGTTACGCAACGATGAAGTACAATCGCGTGGGACGTTCAGGTTTGAAGATTCCCGCAGTATCTCTTGGACTTTGGCATAATTTCGGCGGCATCGATTCTTTCGAGAACGGACGTGCTCTAGTTAGACATGCTTTCGACTTGGGCATTACCCATTTCGACTTGGCTAACAACTATGGACCGCCTCCGGGCTCCGCGGAAGAAATGTTCGGCCGGCTGGTCGCTACCGACATGAAGCCGTACCGCGACGAGATGATCATCTCCACCAAAGCCGGTTATGGCATGTGGGAAGGCCCTTACGGAGATTTTGGCTCGCGCAAGTATTTGATCTCCAGCCTCGACCAAAGCCTTAAGCGCATGAGACTTGACTACGTCGATATTTTTTACCATCACCGTCCCGATCCGGAGACGCCGCTCGAAGAAACGATGATGGCGTTGGACCAGATCGTTCGTTCAGGCAAAGCGCTGTACGCGGGGGTATCCAACTACCGCGCTCCTCAAGCGAAAGAAGCAATCAAGATTCTTAAACAGCTCGGCACGCCGCTCCTTATCCATCAACCGCGCTACAGCATGTTCGATCGATGGATCGAGGGCGGCTTGCAGGATGTACTTGAAGAGGGCGGAGTCGGTTCCATCGTATTCTCGCCGCTTGAGCAAGGGTTGCTAACGGACAAGTATCTCGGCGGAATTCCTAAAGACTCCCGTGCCGCCGGCGCTTCCGTTTTCTTGAACGAAGGCAGCATAACGGCGGAGAAGCTGGACAAGGTTCGTCGTTTGAACGAGTTAGCTTTGGAAAGAGACCAGTCGTTGGCGCAAATGGCGCTTGCTTGGGTGCTGCGAGGCGAAAGAGTAACTAGCGTGTTAGTCGGAGCAAGCCGTGTCGGTCAGCTCGACGACAACGTTGCGATGCTGAAACGCTTGGATTTCTCGGCGGATGAGCTAAAACAGATCGAAGCTATACTTAAAGGTTAACGCCGCACAATAAACCGCCGTCCCCGCCAAGGGGCGGCGGTTTTTACTTGACGACAAAAAATAATAATTCAAATGAAATCGCCCCCCTTTTATAATGAAAGTCTACAGGTCCGCCATTCTTCTTCAAAGGGTGTCATGAGCATGCGAATCTTTGCCTGGATGAAACAAGGAACGACTTCCCGCTTGATTGCGTGGGTGCTGGCTTTTTCGCTGATTCCTGTGCTCGGCTTCGGGACTGTCATCTATGTCATGGGTATCCACATCGTGGAGTCCGAGGTACACCGGGCGTCCAAAGTGGCAATCCTGCAGGTGAAGCAGCAGGCAGATCATGTGTTGAACCAGATCGAACAATTCTCCATCCAGTTCTCGATGCAATCGAATGTAACCGAGCTGATCAACATCGGAGAGTCCCCGTCCTTGGGTTCTCTCCAATTGACCAACTATGTCCAAAAGGACCTTTCCACGTTCGTCATCTCCACGCGGCTGCTGGACTCCGCGTACCTCTATCACACCGCGCAGGAAGTAATGGTAACCTCGCAGACGATCGTTGGACTGCACAACAAAATGGAGTTCCGGGACGACGGCTGGCTGCCGCTCTTGACGGACGCCGCAGAACGGAAGCGGCAGAGCTTTTGGATCGATCCGCGTTTGTTGCCCAGTTTCGGGAACGAGCCCAAGAAAGTAATCAGTTACGTCCGCATTCTCCCGAATTTGTACTCGGAAATGAAAGCGGCACTCGTCGTAAATGTCGATGCGAATATATGGAACGGGATGATCAAAAGTTATCCGTTCGAAACGTCCGGTTCTATCCTGGTATTCAACAAGGAGGGGGTATTGATTTCGCAGACGGGAGAGCCGCCGTTAATCCCCGAGGAGACGGAGCGGGTGTTCCGCTCTTACGGCGACGCGGGAATGCCGAATCAAGCGACAAGGTTGAAGCTGGAGTACGCCGATTTTTTCGCCACCTTCATTCGATCCGATTATAATGGCTGGACCTATGCCATGCTCATTCCCGCAGATAAGCCGACGAAGAACGTCGAACTGCTGAAAAATTGGATTTTGCTGACGACGCTGGCGGTTTCTTTGTTGGCTTTGGTGACGGGATATGCGAGCTTGAATCAGTTCCAGTCGGGGATCCAAAGAATGATGGACCGGTTCTTCAAAAATTTCCGCAGCGAATCGGAACGTCCCGCCAAGATATGGGGACTTGCTTATCAGGATAATCTGAAGCGGATGGAAAGCCGGTTGGAAAACTTCATAGTTGAGGTGGACGAGATCCGCATCCAGTGGCAGGAACAGCTCCCGCTGCTTCGCGACCACTATTTGTACTCGGCGCTGATGGGCAATACAGCATCTCTGGAGAAACATATAAAGCACGGAAAACCGCTGACGCTGTTCGACAAGCCGAACTTTTGCGTGGTAATCGTGGAGATGGACACTCTCGGTGAGAAAGCCCGTTTCCGGGCGAAGGACGAAGAACTGTTCCTGTTCGCTGCCGCCAACATTTGCAACGAGTTGATGAAAGATATTCATGCGGTGGAAACGCTAATGACGCGGCAGCATGTTCACATTATCTTCAACCTGGGTCCTGCGGTTACGGAGCAGGAAATGCTCGAAGCGGCGGGTTTGATTCGTGTCTCCGTGAAGAAGTTCCTGAAACATTCGGTCACGATTGCTGTAGGCCGAATCGTCTCTGCTTTTCACGGGATTTCGGTGTCTTATGTGGATGCGTTCCAGTCGCTGCAAATGAACTGGTTGAAAGCTGGGGACGAGGTTCTCACTTATCCTCATAAATTTCTGAATCCAAGTGTCGTGCGTTACCCTGTGGAGGAAGAGTCGGCTATTATCGCCTTGATTAAGTCCGGCGAAGAGGAGCGGGCCAAAGAAGAACTGAAGAGGTTCGGCCGACGATTGGGCGCTGAAGGAGCGACCTTCAGTCTGATGAGAACCTACTATTTGCAATTGCTTGTCTCGATCATTCGCGTGACCCAGGCATTCGATAAAGAAACGGAACGCGTCTTCCCTGAACGGAATCTATATACGGAATTCATGGCCCTGGATCGTCAGGAAACGATGCAGGTATGGTTCGGCGACCGGATGATCCGGCCTCTCATCCAGTATTTGGAACAGTTGAACAAACGAACAAGCCAGGAAATGATCCGCAAAGCGGCGGAGATGATCGAAACGCATTACGCCCAGGATTTGTCGCTGCAATGGGTCGCGGATCGACTGGAAATCAGCCACTCTTATTTGAGCCGGTTATTCAAAGAAGAAATGGGCGAGAACTTCGTTTCCTACGCCACCCGCGTTCGGGTGGAGCGCATCAAGCAACTGCTTGTGACAACGGATTTGAATATGGCGGATATCGCGGAGGAGGTCGGTTACCGCAACGCACCGCAGTTGATTCGCGTTTTCAAGAAAGCGATGGTCGTGACGCCGGGCGAATACCGGAGCCGGAACGAAGACAAAAAATGATAATCCGATTGCAATACGGAAACCGCAAGAACGGTGAGGGCGTGCCCGCCGTTCTTTTTTGTTGCTGCGCCAGCATTCTGGGCGCTGCAAAAACGGATAATTTCAATGAAATGAAAACCGGACTAGAATGAACCCAAGCACAACCAACCACGAAACGGCAAGGATGTTGAGGATGAACGAGTATTTCGGAATCGGTGATCAGGAAGTGCGAAGAGTACATGTAATCCGTCTGCTGGAAATGTATACGCGCCCCTATTTTGATGAGCAAGGAACGTGGAACGGTCCGGGCGGCAGCCTGGGGACGCGTGAAAGGTTATGGTTCGCGCTCGCTTATCTAGCCGGAGGATCCGAGGAATCGATCCGTATGGCTAACCGGATCATCGAGACGACTAATTATCGCTTTTGCCATTTCGCCCCGATGACAGTCGTTCAATTGCTGCTGCGTAACGAAGCGAAACTGCTGCCGACGGCCCGAGAAGCGCTGCGCCGTTATCTGAACCAAACTATCGATAGTTTCATGCGGGATGACATGGATTTCGTCGGCGTCAACGATAACTTTCCGTGCATGAGCACCTTCATCACGCTGATCGGCGGCCAACTGCTGCATCGGAAGGACTTGATCGATGTCGGATCGAAGCGGCTGTTGCAACTCAAATCGTTACTGACTCATCAAGGCTTCGTAAGCGAATTTAACAGCCCGACGTATTCCGGCGTTCAACTGTGCGCCATCGCCGAAATCGCTAATGGCGCGGAAGATGCGGAACTGAGACGCGTTGCACTCCAATGCGAGGAACGGTTATGGACGGACATGCTTGCCCATTTGCACCTTCCGACAAGCCAAGTGGCCGGTCCGTATTCCCGAGCCTATACGGTCGATTCGGCGGGCCACACGCATCAATCCCGGTTTGTCCTCTACGCCCTTCTGGGGGATAGGCTGTCCGTGAATCCACTAAACACCCTTTTTTCCTCTCGAGAGGGACTTGAAGGGGAAATCATCCACCATCATGTGCCGTTCATGCAGGTCAGCGCCGCTTGGCTGATGATGACCGTTTATCATTGCCCGGCCTTTCTAGTCCGTCATGCGCTCGAAAGATCTTATCCGTACGAAGTGGCCGGTACGGCTGAAGGCAGCTCCTCGACCGATGCGCCGGGAGGCGGACAGCAGGACGGAAGCCCGGACTCGGATCTGGTCGAATATCCGGCTGGCGAGGGCGTGGTGACCACCTTCATAACCGAGGACTACGCAATGGGCAGCACTACCCGGGAATTCCATAATGGGGTGCAGACGGATTCGTTCCATTTGCTCTATCGCAGAAGTCAGCAGGTGACCCATCAACGGGACGTCCGGACAGTATACGCACGTTACTTGATCAACGACAAAAGACCGGGGCAAACGAACGTGTACCCGCACTTCGGAGCCACTGCCGATGACAGCCACTTATGGGATGAGGGACGGAAAATCGGTATCCAGGATCGGTATACGGCCATGATGCTGTATAAGCCGAAGCGGTTCGGACGCCATCGGGTGACGAGCTTGGCGCTGTCCCTGATCTTCCCGTGCCACTACGGTGATGTCGAAGAAATCTGGTTCGGTAGAACGAGGGTGGAAGGAACCGCGGGAGCGAGCAAGGAGCCCTGTCCCGTGTTCGTGAAGGACGGGCCGATGTACATGTGCTTTCATCCGCTTCTGCTGACCGACGCCGGACGTCATGCCGCTGTGAGGACGGAGATGTGGAACGGGTACCGAATCATTTCCTTCTACAATTACGAAGGAGCGGAAACCGACTTCAGCGGAAGTGCCTTCGACAGGATAGGCAATGGCTTCGTAGCGGAAATAAGGAGCAAATCCGAGGCAGAAAGCTTCGAAAAGTTTCGGGAAGCCATGGGCACCGCGAAGATAACGGATGAATCGTTCGCTTGCGGCCATACCCGTCACTCGGTACTCCGCAGAACCTCGTACGCAAGGAACGGACTTTCGATGGCGTGCGAGTACAGCCCCGGCAGCGAAGGGATCAAACGAATATCCGTCAACGGTTTGCCGCTTGACCGCGAAAGTTTGCGGATAACCGGACTGGACGTTACGCGGCTTCCTTTCATGCAGAGGAATTAAAACCGTTCAGTCTTTCGAAAATATGGCGACAAAAAGAGAGGTGCCCGCAAGTTGAGTAACATTTCCAAGCATCGTGTGCTCATTTTCATGTTTCTTCCCGGATTCGCTCTGTTTCTGCTTTTCAGCTATGTGCCGATTTACGGTCTTCAGATCGCTTTCAAGGACTATCGTGTACTGGAAGGCATCTGGAGCAGTCCGTGGGCCGGGTTCGACCATTTCAGGAGGCTAATGGCCGGAGAAGATTTCTACAACGCGCTGCGCAATACGGTCGTCATTGCGGTGCTGAAGCTTGTCTTCACGTTTCCCGCCCCGATCGTTCTCGCCTTGTTGTTGAACGAAGTCCGTTCCGGATGGTTCCGCAGAACGATGCAGACGGTATCTTATGTACCCTATTTTTTCTCTTGGGTTATTTTATCCGGCATCCTGTTTACTTTCCTGGGGCACAGCGGCGGGATGAATCAGTTGCTCGGCCTGCTGGGCATCCCGCCGGTCGACTGGCTGCTCGACCCGGAGCGCTTTTACGGCGTACTGCTCGGCTCGACAATCTGGCAGGGGGTCGGTTGGGGCTCGATCATCTACATTGCCGCTCTGTCGGGCATCGATCCGGTCCTGTACGAAGCGGCCATCGTCGACGGGGCGAGCCGATGGAGAAGGATGTGGCACATTACGCTGCCGTCGCTCATGCCGACAATCGTTATTATGCTGCTGCTGTATATCGGGCATTTTCTGACCGTGGGTTTTGACCAAATCTACAATTTGACGACGCCGACCAATGCCCGGGCGGCGGACATTCTGGATACGTATGTGCTGCGCCGCCTGTTTTCGATGGACTATGAGCTAGGAACGGCGTCGGGCATATTCGCTTCCTTCATCGGCTTGTGCCTCGTCGTTATCGGGAACCGGCTCGTTAAACTGTACGACAAAGAACAAGGGCTGTGGTAAAGGGGGGGTGCAACGATGACCAGACGAACGGCGGGTGAGAGACTGTTTGACGGCTGCAACTATTTGCTGCTTGCTTTGTTGGGATTATGCACGCTGTATCCCTTTATGTACGTACTGACGATTTCCTTGAGCACGCCTGCGGATATCCACCAGTTAGGGCTTCATTTCTTTCCGCTGAACCCGACTTTGCAAGCTTACGAACAGGCGATTCGCAACCCTGCGCTGTACGACGCATACTGGAATACGATTTTGCGGACGATTCTGGGCGTCGCGTGTTCCGTGCTCCTTACGTCGCTGACGGCGTATCCGGTTTCCAAAAAAACGTTTCCGTTCCGCGGCTGGATAATGAAACTGTTCGTTTTCAGCATCATGTTCAACGGCGGACTCATTCCTTCGTATTTGCTCGTCAAACAGCTTGGGCTGATCGACAGCGTATGGGCTTTAGTGCTGCCGTCAGCGGTCGTCGGCTTTAATGTGATCGTGATGCGGAACTTTTTCGAAGCGCTGCCCGGCGAGCTGGAGGAATCGGCGAAAATAGACGGGGCCGGCGATTGGCGGTTGTTTTTCCAGATCGTTTTACCGATTTCCAAACCGGTTGTCGCCGTAATCGCATTGTGGGTGGCCGTCTACCAATGGAACGCATGGCTGGATGCGCTCGTGTATATGAACGATCCGAGCAAGCTAGTGCTGCAGCTTTTTCTGCGGCGCACCGTTATTGACGAGACGATCAGCATCGTACCTGATTTAGGTATCCTCGATCAGTCGCAGCTCGTTCAGGAGAATTTGGAGGCGGCCGTCATTATGATGATTTTGCTGCCCATCCTTCTCGTATATCCGTTCATCCAAAGGTATTTCGCCAAGGGAATTTTGCTCGGGTCCGTCAAAGGGTGATATGTTGTCGATTCCTTCGACTTCATATATAAATGAATCTATGGAGGGTAAAAGAACATGGGGAACATGAAGAGGGGATTATTGATTTCGTTGGCTGCCGTCGTCCTATCGACGATGGTGCTGTCGGGCTGTTCCGGCCAGAACGATCCGGCGGAGAACGCCGGGTCGTCCGAGTCGACGGCTCCCGCCAGCTCCGGTCCCGTTAACTCATCGGCCGCTGCCGAGCAGCCGATGGCTATCGATTGGATGCAGTTCCCGAGCGAGAATCTGAAGGAAGATTCGCTCAACAAGAAATGGCTGGAAGACAAGTTCAACGTCAAGCTGTCCATCTATCCGATCGCTTACAAAGACTATCCCCAAAAGCAGCAGCTGACACTCGCTTCCGGACAAATTCCCGACGTCATGTATACCAGCAATCCGGGAGATGTGAATAAATTCGCTTCCCAAGGCTTGTTGGCCGAAATTCCGATCGGGACGATAGAGAAATATGCTCCCCGCACGAAGGCTAACATTGACAAGCAAGCGCCGCAGGGCTGGTTCTACTCTAATGTGAACGGCCAAAACTTCGGTGTGCCGACCTTCTATTTTACCGGTCAATTCCATACGAAGCAGGCGTGGCGCGTCGATCTGTTGGAAAAAACCGGCATAACCGAATTGCCGGAAACGCTTGATCAATTTACCGCCGCGTTCTCTGCTTTAAAGAAGATCGATGTATACGGTATGAGCTCGAATGGAAACTCATTTTATAACGCCTTCCATTCGATTTTCGGCGCATACGGCATCGAACCGACCCAATGGATGCTGAAGGACGGCAAAGTCGTAAACGGGGCCACGCAGCCGGAAACGAAGGAAGCGTTGGCGCTGCTGGCGGATTGGTACAAGGCGGGGTATATCGATCCCGATTTCGTTACTGGCAAGGATTATGGCCAGAAATTCGTTGCCGGTCAGTATGCGTTCATGGACGCAGCCAACGTAAGGGACGACGATGCGGGTGACCCGAACTCCGCACTGGCCGCCGCCCTCAAGGTCGAGGCCAACGCGAAAGTAGCGTTCGGTCCTTTGCCGAAAGGTCCGAACGGCGCCAGCGGCGGATGGTCTTGGGGAACGGCCGGGCACATTTGGGTATTCGGCAAGCAGCTCGAGAACGATCCGGCCAAGCTGCAAAAAGCGCTGGAAATGATTGATGAAATGCAAAATGGCGAAGAGACGTGGATGCAGCTTGCTTGGGGACAGCAAGGCGTCCATTGGGACTACAAAGACGCGGCACTCGGCGCAGAAGGCGGATTGAAACGCTTGCCCCCATACGATACCGACTTCGCCAAGCTGCAAGCGGAAGGTATCGCGGACGCAGTGAACGGGACGACCTTCTGGGGGGATCAAGGCAACCTCGATCTGGTCGGTAAGTTTTACGGCAAAGCGACGGTGGATAAATTAAAGCTGCATACGAACGCGATTTCCGACCTCTTCGGGAAATCCGACATCCTTCCGTCATCCGGCAAGTACTGGGGCGATTTGCTCAAGCTGAAGACAGAGGCGTATGCGGCGATCATTCGCGGCGACCAACCGATCGATTATTTCGACGAGTTCGTGAGGAAATGGAATGACATGGGCGGGGCGCAGTTGGAAACGGAAGCGAACCAGGTATACGCATCCGTCAAAAAATAAAAGGTCTTATCATAACGTTATGCAGAACCAGCAAGGATCTCTCTCCCTGCTGGTTCTGCGTTCACTCTATAGCGACGTATTCCAGTGAGGTTTGCCGCAAAGCGATATTTTCAGTTGCCACGAAATGTCGACGGTATTATTATGGATATGAATTGAGATACAAACCTATCGGGTTGCAAAAGGAGTCAGTGATCGGTATGAATAACGCCATTACGAGGCGGATTGAGGATCTTGAGAAGCTTGCTCCTCCACTGACTGCGAAAGCGGATTTGGACGAATACTGGGAGCAAACGCTTGCCGAATTCGCCGATAAGCCTTTGAAATCGACGAGAACACTCGTGGAAACGCCATTATCTTATATGGAAGCTTATAAGGTACGCTACGAGGGCTATGACGATACTCCGATATACGGATGGTACTTGCTTCCCCGTTTCCCGCGCCAAGAGAAACTGCCCTGCGTCGTCCTCTACCATGGTTATACGGGAAGTAAAGGGCTTCCAGAGGATTATGCTTCATACATCTTGATGGGGATAGCCGTGTTTGCGATCGACATTCGCGGACAAGGCGGAGAAACCGGCAACCTTCTGGACAATACGTTCGGGATGACAAGGGGTTGGATCACCCAGGGGATCCTGCACCGGGATACCTGCTACTATAAAGCGATCACGCTGGATGCCCTGAAAGCATTGGATTGGGCAAGCGAACAGCCCGAAGTCGACGCGTCGCGCATCTGCGCTTCAGGCGGCAGCCAGGGCGGGGGTCTTGCCATGATCGCGGCAGCGTTGTCCGACAAGCCTGCAATCGCGGTAGCCCATATACCGAACATGTGCCAGATGGATTTCGGATTATTGAATTCAAGCAGTTCGCTGGCTGAAGCTGCATCGTTCATCGAACGGTTTCCTCAGCATCTGAACACGGTGTTGGATACGCTCAGCTATTACGACAACATGAATTTGGCGCATCGCATTCATATCCCTGTGTTGGTGACGGTCGGGTTGAAGGACCCGATCACGATGCCCGAGACGATATACGCTGCCTATAACCGCGTCGAATCGGAGAAGGTCATCTACCCTTATCCATTCTCCGGTCATACCGTTACCGGCGATCACAATCGCAGAGGATTGGACTTTATCGCTAAGCATTTTCTACATACTTAAACAAACAGCCTCCATGTTTGCTCGGATATTCCCGAGCGAACATGGAGGCTGTTCCTCTCATGGCTCCCGAATCCGTCCATGCAATCTGAATTCAGTAGGGGTTAATCCGGTCATTTGCTTGAATTGATGACTGAAGTAATTAATGCTCGTAAATCCAAGCGTTTGGGAAATCGTTTCTAGCTTCTCCCCTTGCAGCAGCGCTCTTTTCGCCTGTTTAATTCTCTCTCCGATAATATAATGCTTGGGTGCGACTCCGACTTCCTCTTTGAAGAGCTTGGCAAAGTGAATCGGGTGATAGCTGCACAACCCGGCAAGCTCTGCTACGGACCAGTTTTTTCCCGGCTGCTCCTGCATCGCCTGTATGGCTGGATCAATTTTGCCGTATCGTTGGGAAGTCGGTACGTCTCCAACCAATTGTCTGAAGATAACCGTGATCGCTTGCATCATCAAACCGCGCAGAGAGAGCGAGTATCCCGGCTGCTCCAACTCGTATTCTTTTACCATCTTCGCTAGAATCGGCTCCAATCCAGACACGGACATCCGGGCGGGCATAACGACTTCACCGTAAGGCGAAATTTCAAGCGTGGGATATCGCGGCTCGCCGGATAAAGCTCCTTGTTCAGGAAATAATTGAATCCGGTGGCCCGGATGAACGGGAATGGGGGAAGGGTAATGCCAATGAAAATGGACGCTGTAATAATCGATAGATTCGATGACACTAAGTTGATGCGCGCATTCGGGACCGAAATAGACGCCTTCCCCTGCCTGAATCGTATATTTCTGCCGTTGTCCTACGGACAGTTCTGCAAGACCCGTGATTAAATAGAAAAGCTGATAGTCCGGGATCAACCGCACCCCCCAACCCGTACCGGGCAGTGCGGTTGCCCGGCTTGCGAAGTTCACGGTCGGCGTAATGCTTTCTAACTTCCCAATGTGCATGGGGGAGCCTCCTCTGACACAACTAAGAAAAACACAAATAATGATTGAATTCCGGGAAATACAAGGCAATGGTTTTTGATTACTATGAACTCATTAAGCTTATCATAATAAGCGTAAGGGAGAGGTGCAACAGGTGCAACAAGATGTTAAATGAAGACCAATTAGCAGAGTTCGAGAAGAACGGTTTTCTAAAGGGGGCTGTCGTGCTTGGCGAGGAGGAGGTTGTACGTCTTAGGGAAGAGCTTGATCTCGTCTTGGCGGGCAAATCCGTTAATAAACCGTTGCTGAACCATAACCTGCTCGGTGATGAAAGCCCCTCTCTTTACGAGGGCATGAAAATGACCGCCAACGAAAAAGTAGTACAAGTCGTCAACATCTGGATGGCGAGCGACTTATATTTCCAGCATGCCGTCCACCCGGTGATTTGCGAAGAAATTGCCCAACTTTGTAAGACTGACACGCTGAGGATTTGGCATGATCAGATTCAATACAAACCCCCCTTGACCGGAGGGCCTACAGCCTGGCATCAGGATCACCCGCTTTGGCCGATTATTCAGCCTGCCGATCTTGTCAGCGCTTGGGTCGCTCTCGATGACGCAATCATTGAGAACGGCTGCATGTGGATGGTTCCTGGAAGTCATAAATGGGGTAATCACCAGAAGCATTTGGCAAGCACAACCGACTTCAAACCTTATCACAGAAAGCCGGAACTGCTGCCCGAAGGCGCCGTCGCAGACGCCGTGCCGTTCGAAATTAAGAAAGGACAAGTCGGATACCATCACAGCCTCACCTGGCACGGCAGTCCTCATAACCGCTCGGAGCTTAAACGCAGAGCGATCGCCGTTCACTACATGCCGGGACATACCCGATACGAACCGACGAGCGAGCATGTGATGCTTCCCTACGTATCGGTCAAACATGGAGAGATGATGGAGGGTGAACATTTTCCTGTCGCGTATACGTCCGTTGCGGTTAGGTAACATGAATTGCAATACGTTGGGCAACTGTAAAAATCGGCAAAACACCTACTTGTCCTTATAAAGCTCCCGCATCACGTGTCCCAATTCCGGGATGATCAGTCTCGTCATGGCTAAGCGCACCGCGCCAGTCGAGCCGGGCATCGAGAAGACGGCGGTTTGGCCCATCGTTCCCGCGATCGCTCGGGACAGGATGGCCGCTGAACCGATATCTTCGGTAAAGCTCAGATAACGGAATAGTTCGCCGAAGCCAGGCATTTCCTTGTCCAATTGATCCCGGACCGCCTCATACGTCGTATCCCGTCCCGCAATTCCGGTACCTCCATTGAGCAGCACCGCTTCCACGTTCGGATTATCGGCCGCGTCCCGGAGCAAAGATTTAATTCCGTCATACTCGTCCTGCACAATTGCATAGTCAGCTACCGTATATCCATTTTCCTCTAAGAGCTGTCTGATCAATTGTCCGCTCTTATCCGTTTCCGGCGTACGGGTATCCGATACGGTTATGATAGCGCAAGAGACGCTTGGCGGGGCTTCCCGCCGATGTTGTTCGGTTGAGTTCAGCATAACGTTAGGGTTCTCCTTTTCTTCGATATTACGAACATAACAGAAACGAAGGCGCGCATAAAGGTGGATTGCATAGAAAGGGCTACCCCTTTAAGTAATTTCCTTAGGAGGTAGCCCTTGATTAGCTGATGCGGTAACGCTAAACACATTAACGTGTCACCGAATTCGAGGCAGCGACTTCGACTAAAGGTGTTTGGCACGCTCCGCTCTGTCTTCATCGCTATCTTTAACATCCTCATTTGTTTCGACCGGTACAACCGGTTCAGCCCAAGTAGCCGGCACTTCCGGTTGTACGACCTTCACGGGCTCTCTCACCATGCGATCCACAACAGCGGGAACGAGCAATGTCAGGGCATAGGCCAAAGTCATCCAGACGGTAAAGGAATGATGCTGGCCTTCGTTGAAGGCAGGGAAAACCGAATCCCGATACCATACCGTGAACGTATTGAGCAGCAAACCTACGGCTGCAGCGACAAATCCGAATCGAGTAGCGGAGCCGCGCTCCCGTAGCAGCCTAAGTCTCACGATCAATGCCATACCGATAAGCAGGAGAAACGATAACATTTCTAGCAGAAACAGAGAGGATCCGAAATAAGGGTCATCTATCCCGAGCACGACCCAATCCCCGAATAAGAGAAAAAAGAGGGTAGGTACCGCCCACACCGCGACTCCCAATCCCGTCAATATGATTCCTTGACGCACGAGACCCCGTCCTTTCGATATTTCGCTTAGTCTGACTTCTGCTCAATCATTTCGACAAATATTACCGATATCCTCTTAAGGCACCATACTGCGAAGCACGGTCATCGATCCGTCAAGCGTATACTGCCCTAAATTCGCGGGAAGCAGGAAGCAATCCCCTGCTTTGGCATCGACAAGGCCGTTGGACCAACCGATGCTGCCCGAGCCTTCGCATACGATCAGGATGACGAAGCTTTCGGTAGTAGTAGATAGAGTCCACTGTCCTTGAACGACGCCTTTGTCCGTCTTGAAGTACGGAGAGACGGCCAAGGTAAGCCACTCGCCGGGCTTCGCGCGGTCCGTGTCCATTCGCGCCGCGCCTGATCCCCCGTAGGCAGTCACGTTTAACGAATCCTCGATATGTAATTCACGCGGTTTGCCGTCCAGGCCAGGACGATTATAATCGTACAGCCGGTAAGTCGTATCCGAGTTTTGTTGGATTTCCGCTACGACAACGCCCGCGCATAACGCATGCACGGTACCGGCAGGAATATAGAACGTATCTCCCGCTTTAACGGTTACTTCCTGCAGGCTATCCATGATACGTCCTTCTTCGATTGCTTCGGCCATAGCGGCCCGATCGACTCCCGGTTTCAGTCCATAGATGATTTTGGCATCAGGCTTGGCAGCGAGCACGTACCACATTTCGGTTTTGCCGATTTCGCCTTTCGGAAGCCCCTCGTAATGATCGTTCGGGTGTACTTGGATCGATAGGTCGTCGTTGCAATCAAGCAGCTTGATTAACAAAGGGAAACGGCCGTTGCTTGAGTTGCCGCCTTTGGACCCAAACCAGGCGTCTCCGTATAATTCGCGGATTTCATCGAGACCTTTGCCGGCCAATGCGCCATTCGTGACATGGGATACGCCGTTCGGGTGATCGGCGATCATCCAGCCTTCCCCGATTACGCCTTTGGGTACGTCGAAGCCGAACTGCTCAAGCGCGCGTCCGCCCCAAACCCTCTCTTTGAATTCCGGTTGAAAATGTAACGGATAAGGTTGTAAGCTCATGTTATTTAGCGCCTCCTCGGGTTGTTTGGAAAAATTCTAACGCTTCACCGTCCGGTCCATCGAAGAAAAAGTAACGGCTGCCATTGGGTAAAGTCGTAATCGCTTCGTCTAAGCCGGCAACTTCCAAGGAACGGATACGCGTAAATTCTTCCTCGATATTATCCACGGTAAAAGCGACATGATGAACCCGGCCGGATTTAGCAAGTTCGCCGGTAAAACCTTCGATCAATTCTATCTCCGTTTCCGAAGATGCCGTGAAAGATAGAAAAGCCAATCGAATGACGCCGTTCGTATGAATTAGCGTCTCCTTATGCATAAGTCCGACGGCGTTTTCGTAAAAAGGAATGGAAACCTCCAAGGAACTAACCATAACGCCGACATGCTCGATTTTGCGTACAGCCATTTGATACACCCTCCTATCTTTTGTTCAAAGCGATTAAATAAGGCGCTGCAGCCTTCTGCGGAAATCGGTAAACGATCGTTTGGCCGAGAGAAGGCGGAACCTCCGATGCCCATGATTGTACGGCATCTGCCTCGGCTTGGCCGCCTTCGTGGCCGGGATAGACCACGACGGTAAGCAAGCCTCCGCTGCGAAGCAGCCGTACAGCTGTTTCCAATGCGGCAAGCGTGGTAGCAGGCTGCGTAATAATCTCATGAGACCCGCCGCCCGGCAGGTAACCAAGATTGAACATAACCGCGGCGATCTCTCCGCGGTGTTCCAACGCAATGTTCTGCGCCATTTCCTCATGTCCTGCGCGGATTAGAGTCACGGGAGCAAGAGCCTCTTGATCCGCCGCCGCGAGCAGCCGTTTACGCGTCTGCTCAAGCGCTTCGGATTGAATATCGAAGGCATAGACGCTTCCGCCAGGACCAATCGTGCGCGCAAGGAATATCGTATCGGAGCCATTGCCTGCTGTCGCATCGATAACAATGTCCCCAGGTCCGACCCGCTCTTTAACCCACTGCTGAGCTTGGCTTACGACGAAGGGAAAACCCATATCAAAGTCCCTTCCATGCTTTGCCCTGCCAACTATTACGTCTAACCAGCTCAGCGTCGATAGCGTTCAGTACTTCCCATTTTCGCAGGCTCCACATCGGGCCAATAAGTAAATCCCTCGGCGCGTCTCCGGTCAGACGATGAACGATCATCTCCGGAGGCAGCATCTCCAACGAATCGACGACCAGCCCGACGTATTCGTCTTGGTCCAAGAACCGGAGCAAGCCTTCCCGCCATTGGCGAACCATGGGTGTCTTGCGCATGAGATGAAGCAGATGAATCTTGATGCCTTGGACGTCCATCTCAGCTACTTGCCTTACCGTCTCAAGCATCATCTCGCGAGACTCCCCGGGCAATCCGTGAATGATATGCGCGCATACGCGAATGCCTCTGGTTCTCAATCGGTTCACGGCATCGGTGAAGCAAGCCGTGTCATGCGCGCGGTTAATGAGCTGCGACGTGGATTCGTGAACCGTCTGCAAGCCCATTTCCACCCAGAGATAAGTGCGTTCGTTTAATTCGGCTAAATAATCGACTACGTCATCCGGCAAACAGTCGGGTCTTGTGGCAATGGACAAGCCGACGACACCAGGCTGCTCGAGGATCACCTCATAATATTCACGGAGCGTTTCCACTGGCGCGTAAGTGTTCGTGTAAGCCTGGAAGTAGCCAATATATTTCGCTTCCGGCCATTTCAGGTGCTGACGGTCCCTGATCTCATTAAATTGCGAAACGAGATCGTTCCGACGGCTGCCCGCGAAATCCCCAGAGCCTCTAGCGCTGCAGAAAGTACAACCGCCAGCGGCGATGCTTCCGTCCCGGTTAGGACAGGTGAAGCCGGCATCCAGCATGACCTTGAAGGTTTTCGTGCCGAACGTCTCCCGCATTTCGTAGTTCCATGTATGAAATCTTTTGTCAGCCCATAGAAGAGGCGCCTGTATATCCGTTTCGATCGTTGCCATCGATGCATCCGTCCTTTAAGGAAGTCGGTATAATTGTAGCGAAAATCGGGCCAAATTGCGAGGGCGGACGCTTCGATCCATTATTCCGATGGATCAGGCCTTTTCCAATCCCAAACTAACATCGAAATTAGGGCAATAATTTCAAGGGTTCAACTTGCAATACCTAACATGATATGTTATATTAAAAGTGCGCCAAATCAACAAAAATATCTGACATCTCACTCCGCTTCTACAGCCTAGTTCATATCATTTCCATAGTTCGGGCAGGATAATTCCATTGTAAAATATTCCGATTGGAGAGGTGATTGAAATGAATACAAGCGTACGAATCCCTCAAGGGGACGATACGGTAAAGGTTGAATTAACGGTTAAAGAGGCAATGGCACTCGCAGGCATAAAGTTTCACAATAACCACAACATCGAGGTTTCGGCTAAGAAGAAGCTGAACCATATCATTGAGGATCATTATATCGAAGATAACAGACCGCTTATCTAAAATATCGAAAGTAATTGTTATTAAAGGCCGAATGCCCGATTTTGGGGATTCGGCCTTTGCTTCGCAAAGGGACGCTGCAATAAAAAGGGGATTATTCCTATTAAGAATCGCGGAAGCTAGAGAATGAATATTTATTGGAGAGAGGTTCTATGATAAGCTTCATTTATTATGTTTAGGCTTAGAAAGGAGCTAGAAGAGGTATGTCTCATCTGCGAAAAGCATACATATGGGGTTTGCTGGCGATTATTTTATTTGCATTTATCTGCAATCTCGTGCGGTCCGAAGGCACGGTTCTGTTTGATTCATGGTTAATCACCCTTGTCCAAGGATGGGAGAGCCCGTCGCTTACGGCCGTAATGGAAGGATTCAGTTGGCTAGGCTCGACGCTTGTGGTGGTCGTTCTGGCGCTAGGAATGCTGCTTTTCCTAGCGGCCGTTCTTGGCCACCGGAAGGAATTGCTCTTATTCATCGCCGTCATTGGGGGAGCACCCTTGCTTAATCATGCGCTGAAAGACGTGTTCCAACGCGAGAGACCGGATATCCATCGGCTTGTAGATGAGGCCGGTTATAGTTTCCCGAGTGGTCATTCAATGGCGGCTTTCGCGCTCTATGGCGTTCTGACTTACTTGTTGTGGAGGCATGTGAGCAGCGGAAAGGGTCGATTTATTCTTATTGCGGTCGGTTCGATTATCGTGCTATGCATCGGGATAAGCCGTATTTATTTAGGCGTGCATTATCCTAGCGATGTCGTAGGCGGATATCTGGCAAGCGGAGTATGGCTCAGTCTGGCGATAGAAATATTCCAAAGGACAGCGAGACCGCCAGCTAGCCAAATCGGTTGAACGGTTCTTATCTTCCCTTTACAACCGGCACCACATTAGTCAAAATAGGATTCATTGAGGTTGTGAAACGAAGCTTTGCGGGAGGATTAGGTAATGAGACTAAGAGGCAGGAAAAATATACGGGAAAGCTTGGAGCGTCAGCCGGATCTTGTAGTGCTGGAGCCGCAAAAGCTTAAGGGGCGCTGGCACGAGTTTTTCGGAAACGATAATCCGATCCGCATCGAGTGCGGCATGGGCAAAGGCCAGTTCATCAGCAGGATGAGCGCGAACAATCCGGAGATCAATTACATCGGAATGGACATCTATGACGAACTGCTGCGGAGGGGAAGCGAGAAAGCGCGTGCGCTATGGAAAAGAGAGAAGGGCGTCGACGATGTTCCGAACCTAGCGCTTGTGCGGGGAAACGTCGAATTTCTTGAAGAGATGTTCGAGCCGGGCGAGCTGGAGCGCATTTATCTAAACTTCAGCGATCCGTGGCCGAAGTCGAAGCATGGCAAACGCAGGCTCACGCACCCCCGTTTCTTGATGAAGTACAAGAACGTGCTCAGCGATATAGGTGAAATTCATTTCAAGACGGATTCGCTAAGCCTTTTCGAGTTCTCGTTAAACAGCTTCTCCGATACGGAAATTCAAATGCGCAATATTTCTCTGGATTTGCATCGTAACGGAATTCGCGAGGACTTAATCCTAACGGAGTATGAGTCGAAATTCGTCGGCCAAGGTATGCCGATCTATCGACTAGAGGCGGTTATTGGCGACAAAGTCCGACAGGAGCACAGACGCCTTGTGGCTGAGGATCTCGAGGAGCAATTTCGCAGGGGAACAACGAAAAATTTCGAGTCGGGAGAAGATTCGGACTCGGAAGAATAATAACAAGCGGCCGTACCCGGGTGAGAGCCGGATACGGCCGTTATTATTATCGCGCTTGCCTTGCGGCAGGCGCGTTATTTTGTTTACGGATTTATATCCAGAGCGAGAGGAGGAGGGCCGTAGTGCTTCCTAGCAATGCGCCGGCAACCGTATCGCTCGGGAAATGAAGCCCGAAATAGATGCGTGATAAGGCTACGCCGATTCCGATAGGCAATAGCATGGGGATGAGCAAAGGTTCAGCAAGCATCCAAGGGGTCAACATCGCGAATGCCGCGGTCGTGTGGCCGGATGGGAAGGAAGGATCCTTAAGCGGATGCCGGTTGGTGTTGGTCTGGGGGAACACCTGATAAGGACGCAACCGCGGTGCGCTTCTCTTGGCGATGGCGACGGGGAGGTGACTAGCCACCACAGCCGCGAATGCCGTCCATCCGGCATCGCTCCACGGCTCCGGCGCGAACAAGCCGGCCATTAATGAAATGCAGAGACTGAAAACAGCCCCCGCAATGAGCGACAAAGCATGGAAGAGCCAATTCAAAGCGGAACGGTTCCAACGAATATTAACGTGCAGGAACAAGGGACGTTCGACTTCCTGAAGCATTCGATAGATTCTGCTCATAATTTTCCCTCTCCTTTTGTAAGCAGGCTGCTCAGCCATGCGGACTTATTCTTTATCCTCCATACAGCATACAATGGGATTGTCACGCCAGTATTAACGTACTGTTGACACCCCGTTAATGTCCCGCTTGTAAGATAGAGGAAACGGTCTCGAGGAGGGGATTACCCATGTCGGAAATCCGGTTGGCTTTATTTACGGACACGTATTATCCGGAAATTAACGGCGTAGCCAAAACGTTGGAGAGATGGATCGGGTATTTGCGCAAGCAAGGCATCGAGTGCATGGTGTTCGCGCCTGCAAGGCCCAGAGGGGAGAAGACCGTATCGGAGGTTGCGGAAAGATTGACGAGCTTGCCTTTCTTCCTCTATCCGGAATGCAGGCTTGCCGTTCCTCAGACCGGAACCATTGAGCGTAAGCTTCTGAACTTCAGGCCGACCGTTATCCATGTTGCTACACCGTTCGGCACAGGCGTGGCAGGGCGGCATTTGGCGATTAAGCACGGAATTCCGCTCGTCGCCTCCCACCATACTCATTTTGTGCGTTATTTGCCGTTTTACAATCTTCAGTGGATGGGCAAACTTTTATGGAGATATTTACACTGGTTTCACCGGCCATGCAGACGAATATACGTGCCCTCGCAATCCGTTCTGGAGGAATGCCGCAAGGATGGATGGGAAGGGCTCGAAATCTGGAGCAGGGGCGTCGATACCGAGCGATTTCATCCCGGTGTAGATCGTGAGTCGCTGCTACTTGAGGCCGGTATACCAAGCTCGCGCTTTATCGTACTATATGCAGGACGGATGGCACCGGAGAAACAAACGGAAGTTGCCGTGGAAGCCGTAGCTTTGTTTACTAGGAACACAGGGGCGGACGCGGAGTTTGTCGTAGCAGGCGATGGGCCTGCGGCGAGCGAGATTAAGGCCTTGGCTGAACGGCGCGGCGTCCAAGCCCGCTTCCTCGGTGCGGTTCCGCAATCTCGGCTGCAGCAGTGGATGGCGGCTTCGGATGTGCTTCTATTTCCTTCCGCCACCGAGACTTTCGGCAATGTGGTCTTGGAAGCGATGGCGTGCGGCTTGCCCGTCGTCGGCGCAGCGGGAGGCGCGGTGCCGGATACCGTTCGGGATGGAGAGAACGGACTGCTCTGCTCCCCGGGAAATGCACAGGCATTTGCCGATCGATTGGAGCGATTGTACAAGGACGCTTCTTTGCGGGCGAGATTGTCTGCCGCGGGTGTCCATGAGGCAGCTTATCGCTCATGGGATGAAGTGTTCAGAGGTTTAAGGGCAAGCGTGGACGAAGCAATCGGAGCTTTGTCTGCAACTTTATAAGCTGCCCAAACGTTAACTTAATGTGAACAGGTGTAGGTCTCAGGATAGAAAAAGGATGGAAATCGATGAAAAGTTACGCTGAGACGTAGCAATTCCCACCACATTCAATGCTCCGCTGCCGAGAACACCGCATCTTGGCTGTAAGCAGCGAATATGGGGAGCATATCCTTTTGACAAATGAACGCAAACCGAAGAAAATCAAGGATGTGTCTTACGGAGAATGCTCCGAAGGAAAAAACGGCTACTTAGAGAGATAAAAAACAAAAAGAAAAAAGGGATTAAGGGGGTACAACCGAATATGTTTAACAATCTTCTTTTGGCTGTTCAGGCGCTCGCTGCCGCAATCGGAGTGTATCAGATCATTCTTTCGTTCTTTGGTTGGTACCGCAGGAAAGAGCGCATTACCCATAAGCCGACGAAGTCGTTCGCTCTGCTTGTTGCCGCACACAACGAAGAGACCGTCGTCGGAGCGCTGATCGAAAACTTGATGAAAATGGATTATCCGCGAGAACTGTTCGATATTTTCGTCATCTGCGACAATTGCACGGATGGCACTGCGGATATCTCCCGCAAATATGAAGGCGTATATGCTTTCGAGAGAACGAATCCTAACCAAAGGGGCAAAGGGTTCGCTATCGAATGGATGCTCAAGGAATTGTGGAAGCATCCTAAACAATACGATTCCATCGTCATGTTCGACGCCGACAATCTCGTTGCGACGAACTTTCTGCAATATATGAATGAGGATCTCTGTAACGGGCATCGCGTCGTCCAAGGTTACTTGGACACGAAAAACCCGCATGATTCCTGGATCAGCGCCGCTAACGGCATTACTTACTGGTTCTGTAACCGGCTGTGGCAATTGCCTCGCTACAATCTCAAGCTCTCTAACTTTCTTGGCGGCACCGGGATGTGCTTCGAAACGAAGCTGCTGAAGGAAATGGGCTGGGGCGCAACAAGCCTAGTCGAGGATCTAGAGTTTACCGTTCGTTGCATCCAAAGGGGAATTTACCCGAAATTCAATTACGAAGCGCGCGTCTATGACGAGAAGCCAATCACGTTCAGAGCTTCCGCACGTCAGCGTTTGCGGTGGATGCAAGGACATTTCGATGTCTCGCGCCGTTATATGCTGCCGCTGTTCTGGCAAGGAATTAGAGAACGCAGCATCGTTAAAGTGGATGCCGCGCTTTACATTTTCAATGCTTTTATTTACTTGATCGGTTTCTTAATCACGATGGTGCTCTGGTTCGACGTTATGCTGCCGGGAGATCCGCATCTAACGTCCATCTATTCCAAGATGCCGCTTGGCTTGTCGCTGACCATCGTTCTGTATGGTTACCTGCAATGTCCGATTGCCATGCTCATGGAGAAAGTGAACTGGAGAATGTACTTGAAGCTATTGCTATTCCCAGTCTTCTTCTTGTCCTGGTGGCCGATCGCGTTCTACGCCTTCTTCACTCAGAACAACAAAACCTGGAGCCACACCGAGCATACGCGGGTTATCCGGCTGGAAGAAGTACAAGGCAAACAAATGTGACGATAATGCGTTAATACCGGCTGTCCCAAGGTCTATTGACCTGGGGCAGTTTTTTTGTGCGCCTGGCAGCGCGTCGACTGTGAATTTATTAGCGATAGTCAAAACATTTCCATAACAAGACCGAATAAATATAACTTGTCATTTGCGGACTACTAACAATTTGTTATGATAAGGATGAAAACGCGTCGAAATAGCGAAGGATGCCGATAAAGATCACAATATGACACGGAATGGATGGTTTGAATGAGAGGGAAAGTGACGATTCAGGAAATCGCCGATTTGGCGGGTGTTTCCAAGTTCGCGGTTTCGCGCGCGTTATCCGGCAAGAGCGGAGTAAGCGCACGAACGAAGGAATTGATATTGAAGGCCGCGGGACAGCTGGGATATTTCAAATACAATGAACAGATTCAATTCGCGGGTGAGTTGAACGATCATGACGATAGGAAGTGGGCCGGCACGATTGTCGTAATGTTCCCTAATATTCGTTATCAGAACCGGGAGTCCGTTTATTGGGGGCCTGTATTTGACGGAGTTTCCGCGAGGCTGAGCCAGAGAGGCCTAGATATTCTGACGTTGACGGAGCCTTCCAACGATCATGTTTTTACTTTGCTGAAGCCGGAAGCGATCCAAGGCATCATTACGATCGGAGCTATCTCGACGCAAATCCTTCTTGATATCGGGCGGTTGGATATTCCCGTCGTCATGATCGACCACAGTGACCCGGCCTTTCATTGCGATACCGTCTTCACTGACAATTTCAGCTGCATGAAGGAACTGATGACGAAGCTCGTCAGCAAGGGATACCGCAAGTTTCAATTCGTCGGCAATATCGCGGACGCCCAGAGCTTCTACGACCGATGGCTGGCCTTCCGGATGACGCTTGAAAGCTACCAGATCGAATTGAATCAAGATCCGATGCTGATCGGCCCGGAAGCTGACGACATTCATATCTTGTTTTCCAAATTGAAGATGGGTGAACCTCCCGAAGTCTTTGTCTGCGCCAACGACATTAACGCGAGTTTTCTGATCGGCGAGCTGAACAAGCTCGATATCAGCGTGCCGGCCGATTGCGCCGTGACAGGCTATGACAACACTCACGACACGTATCCTATTCTCGGAACGGTCAATGTGAACAAGGAACTGCTCGGCATGCGGGCGGTCGACCAGATGTTGTGGCGAATCCTTAACCGCAGCTCGGCGTACGAGAAAAAACTCATATACGGAGACATTATCATCAGGGAAAACCACGCCTACCCCCTTGCCGGTCAGTCGGAATCCTGATGTAATTGCGAATAAACGGAGCCTGCACGGACGCATGAACAAGCGTCCGTGCAGGCTTTTTCAAACAAAGATATCTAAAATTTGCATTTTGAAAAACAATACAATAACATAACAAAACAAAAAATGATTTTTAACAAAAATAAATTGCGGATTTTGCAAAAATCGAATTGACGGTAGTAAATGCCGGGTGCTATTATAGTCTCGTAGCCATCAGACTCTACTGGTACCGGTAGAGATGGACGTACTACAACGCAATCGTGGTGGATTTTGGTTAGCCCTGTTGGTAGTCATCAATGGACCGCAAGGCAATGGTCTCGAACGTACAGTGCGAAAATCAAATGGGAGGGTTTGCAATGAAAAAAATGAAAGTGCTTACAATTATGTTCCTTGCGTTTATGCTCGTTCTGACGGCGTGCGGCGGTAATAACAACACTAACGACAGCAGCGCTTCAAGTACCGCAAGTGCAGACAGTTCTGCAAGCGCTACCATTTCGGCTGAACCATCACCTTCGGAAGAGCCGCCGGCAGCTATCGACCTCGGCGGACGCGTCATCAAGATTTCCGCTTGGTGGGACGGCACTCCGAAAGGCGAAACAGCAGGAGAGAAACAGGCTTTGGCCAAGATCGAAGAGCTTCAGACAAAATACAACTGCAAAATCGAATACGTGAACATTCCGTTCGACCAGTACATGGATAAATTCACAACAACAACGCTCGCGGGCGAACCGATGGCGGATATTGTCATCATGGAATTCAAACGCGCGATCGCGCCGATTCAACAAGGCCTAGTGCTTCCGCTTAGCGAATTCACGATAGCGACAAACGATATCAACAATGAGAACAAACACATTTTGAAGCTGCCTCCGATCGCGGATAAGGAATATTCGTTCACACAGCCGTTCGTATCCGTCGTCGGGATGTATTACAACCGCGACTTGTTCAAGAAGCTGGGTCTTCCGGATCCGCAAGAACTATACAACAACGGGCAATGGACATGGGACAAATTCCTGGAAATCGCGAAGCAAGCGACGCGAGATACCGACAACGACGGGAAAATCGACAACTGGGGTTATTCCGGCTGGCCGGCTGACGCGGCTCGCCATATCGGCGTGACGAACGGCGCGCTCTTCGTGAACGAAGATCTGTCGCTCGGTTTCGCCGATCCGAAGATGTCAGAAGCGCTCGAATTCGTCAATCGCATTTGGAACGTGGAGAACGTAGTGAAAGTCAAGTCGGGCAACAAGATGGACTGGAACGAAACGAACACGTTCAAGGACGGCGACGTCGCAATGTCCATCAACTACGATTGGAACATGGGCGATCTGACCTTCGAAGTCGGCGTTGTACCCAATCCGGCCGGACCGAAGAGCGACGGAACGCACACGTACGCAAATACGGCTCAAAACGGCTACTTCATTCCGAAAGGCGTAAAAGATCCGCAAATCGTGTACCAAATCTACGAAGAGCTGCAAGATCTGCCGCCGACCGAAGAATACCTCGGCCAAGACTGGCTTGAGTCCCGTTTCAAAAACGAAGCCGACATTAAGATGGCTCAGGAACATATGAACGGAACCGGCGTAATCTCGCTCGAAGAAGGTATCGCGGACTTCCCGTTCTATGCGATTATGGACGACATTATCATAAAAAATCAGTCCGTGTCGGCGACGATCGAGAAACACAAGCAAGCAGGGGAAGCTGCACTGGCTAAAGTGAAATAAGCACTTACTGCAGACGAGGAAGGGGTGCGCCGAATTTACTGGTGCAGCCCTTCTTTTTAGATAATGGAAATAACAAAACATAACAAAATGATAACATAATACGATAAAAACAATATAATTTTAATAAATAAATTGACTGTTGTTTGGTTGGATGATACCATTGTTATGTAATATATGAGCAATCGAACAAAAATGATTGCGCATTCGTCCGGCGGAACGGGTCGTCCGCAGATCGATTCGCCGCATAGGAGGGTTGACATTGAAAGGGGAAATACGGCTTAAAAAGTGGGCGTTAACAGCAGCGGGTGTCGTCATTGCGTTCGGGTTGTTATGGTTTTGGTTCCGGATGGACGCCAAAGACGCTGAAGGCACAGAGGGCGCAGAAGACATACAAGCGTTCGCCAACGCCTCGTTGTCGCCACTCAGCCAGGGCCGCGGAGATTACAAGGACTATTTGACGAAGTATGAAAGCGCTCTCTTCCCTGACCGCGAAATCATTGTTGATGCTTCCGATTATGCGAACCTAGAAGGAGACGGATTCGAGAAACTCGACAACTTCGAAGGCCAGAGCGGCGTCTCGTTGAAGACAGGCGAGCAAGGACGCGTGGATTGGACGGTCGATGTGCCGGAAGCGGGTTTTTACAATATAGCGGTGCTGTACTATCCTATCGAAGGCAAAAGCTCTAGCATCGAACGAACGCTCATGATCGATGGGATAGTTCCGTTCGAGGAAGTGACTTACTTACAGTTTGACCGCATTTGGGACAACGAGCTTAACCATGTAAAGCAGGACAACCGCGGCAACGATCTGCGCCCGCAGCAAGTCGAAAAACCGGATTGGCGCGAGATGCTGCTTAAGGACTCCTATGGCTATTATGAAGAGCCGTTCCGATTTTACTTGACGGCTGGATCCCATACGCTGTCGTTCATTTCGCAGCGCGAGCCGATGGTCATCCGCAGCCTGAAACTTTTTCAAGACAAACTTCCGGCTACTTATATAGAAACTTTAAAGCGTTATCAAGAAGAAGGCATGAAGGAAACGAATGGCCTTCTCGTTACGGTTCAGGGCGAAGATGCGATTGCGAAGTCGTCCCCGACTCTGTATCCGCAAACTGAACGGTCCAGCCGTGCCGTCACGCCTTACAGCCCCAAGCTGATTCGCGTGAATACGATCGGCGGAAAAAACTGGCGCTTGCCGGGTAACTGGATCGAGTGGGAAGTCTACGTACCTGAAACCGGGCTCTACAAGCTCGGAGTAAAGGCAAAGCAAAATTTCGTGCGCGGCATTTACTCGACGCGCCAACTGGTCATCAACGGCGAAGTGCCGTTTCAGGAAGTGGAACGGGTACCGTTTCGCTTCAAAAGCGGCTATCGCATCGACGTGATGGGCGGCAAGGAGCCGTATCTATTCGAACTCAAAAAGGGCAAGAACATCATCCGGCTTGAAGACACCCTAGGCGAATTCGCCCCGCTTATTCGCGAGGTTAAAGATAGCCTGTACAACCTTAATGCCATGTATCGCAAAATTGTCATGATTACCGGCACCGCGCCAGACAAGTATCGCGATTACCGCGTGGACCGGCAAATTCCCCATTTGCTTGAGACGTTCCAAACGGAAAGCGCCAGACTCAAAGCAATCAGCAAGGAATTGCGCCGGTTGTCGGGCGGGAGCAGCGATTCGGAAGCGCTGCTGAAGACGATGGCGGTACAGCTGGATGAAATGATCAAGGATCCGGATACGATTTCCCGCCGGCTTGTCGCATACAAGATCAATACCGGGGGACTGGGAACATGGCTGCAAAAGACGCTGGAGATGCCGCTGCAAATCGACGAGATTTACGCGGCTTCGCCGGACAAGAATTTTCCGGATTCCGGCACGGGCTTCTTGGCGGGGCTTAAACACGAAACCGCCACTTTCGCCTATTCGTTCCTGATCAACTACAATCAGATCGGAAACGTCTCCGATAAGAACAATCAGCGTTCGATTACCGTCTGGATCGGCAGCGGACGCGATCAAGCGAACACGCTCAAAGCGATGATCGATGAAACGTTCGCTTCCCGGACAGGTATTAACGTTAACTTAAAGCTCGTGCAAATGAATACGCTTTTGCCCGCGACTCTGGCCGGTCAAGGACCGGACTTGGCGATGCAGATCGACAACGATATCCCGGTCAACTACGCGATGCGGCACGCCGCGGCGGACCTTACGAAATTTCCGGATTTCCAAGAGGTCGCGAAGCGGTTCCGTCCAAGCGCGCTTGTGCCGTACACGTACGAAAAAGGTGTTTACGCGCTGCCGGAAACGCAGATTTTCAACATGCTCTTTTACCGCAAGGACGTCTTGAAAGAGCTGGGGCTCGAGGTTCCGCAGACGTGGGATGACGTGTACAATCTTCTGGCCGTCTTGAACAAAAATCATATGAAATTCGGTATGCCGCTTACGCAGACGCCGTTATATCCGGGCCAGAATATTCCGCCGAATCCGATCTACGCCAGCCTACTGATGCAGAACGGCGGACAGTTCTATCGCAACGGCAACAAAGAGTCCGATTTGGATTCGCGAAATGGCATCGAAACGTTCAAGGCGTGGACGGAATTTTACACCGATTACAAGCTGGAACGCGATTTTGATTTCGCAAACCGTTTCCGTACCGGCGAAATGCCGATCGGAATTGCGGATTATTCGCTCTACAACCAGCTAACGGTATTCGCTCCGGAAATTCGCGGCATGTGGGGATTCGTACCGTTGCCGGGAATGAGTCAGCCGGACGGCACGATTCGGCGGGATACGCCGAGCGGCGGCACCGGCACGATGATACTTGAAAGCGCGAAAGACAAAGAAGCGGCTTGGGAATTCATGAAATGGTGGACCAGCGCCGAAACGCAGACGAAATTCGGACGGGAGATGGAAGCGCTCATGGGCGCGTCCGCCCGGTATCCGACCGCGAACATCAAAGCTTTGGACAGCCTGCCGTGGCCTGTAACCGATTACGTCAACCTGAAGGCTCAGTTCCAATGGGTGCGCGGCATCCCGGAGGTTCCGGGCGGATACTTCACCGGACGCCATCTGCAGAACGCCTTCTATAAAGTCGTCGTCAACAAGAAGACGGAGCCGCGCGAAGCGATCATTGATTACGTGCAGTACATCCAGGAGGAAATTCGGGCGAAGCGTAAAGAATTCGGCCTGCCGGATTAAAGGAGGGATCAACATGCCTAACAAAAGTATACCGCACCAGCATCCGGGGGTATCGGTCGGCCCAAACGCAAGACGCGCTCCAACCTGGTGGGCCGTCAAGATGCAGGAGATCAAGACGAATAAGCATTCTTATATCTTAATGGCGCCTTACCTTCTGCTGTTTGCGGCGTTTACGATCTTGCCTGTCGTGATGTCCATTTTGATCAGTTTTACGTATTTCAACATGTTGGAATTTCCCCGTTTCATTGGCTGGCAGAACTATTCCCGCCTGTTTCTGGAAGACGACGTGTTCTTGATCGCGATCAAGAATACGATCCTCTTCGCGGCCATAACCGGTCCCATTAGTTACTTGGCCTGCTTCGTATTCGCATGGATCATCAACGATCTGCGTCCGAAGATGCGGGCTTTCATGACGCTTGTTTTCTACGCCCCTTCCATCTCGGGCAACGTTTTTTTTCTTTGGCAGATGATCTTTTCAGGCGACCGTTACGGCATCGCGAACGGCTACTTGATCAAGATGGGGTTTATCCTGGAGCCGATCTGGTGGCTGAAAACGGAAAAATACATTTTGATCATTATCATTCTCGTCCAACTGTGGCTGAGTCTCGGCACCGGCTTCCTTGCTTTCATCGCGGGGCTTCAGACGGTTGACAAGACGCTTTATGAAGCTGGCGCCGTCGACGGAATCAAGAATCGCTGGCAAGAGCTGTGGTACATTACGCTGCCTTCCATGAAGCCGCAGCTCATGTTCGGCGCGGTGATTCAGCTCACCACGTCCCTGGCGGTAGCGGACGTCTCGATTTACCTTGCCGGCTTCCCGAGCGTTAACTACGCTGCCGAAACGATTGTCACGCACTTGATCGACTTCGGTACGATCCGTTTCGAAATGGGCTATGCTACCGCGATCGCCTCCGTTCTGTTCACCCTGATGGTAGGTACTAACCTGATCGTTCAACGAATTCTCCGGAGGGTGGGGGAATAGAAGCATGAAGATGGTGCTGTCGCTCCGCAAAAAACGCGTCAATCGATCCGCTATGGGAACTTTCTGGCTGTTTGTCCTTCTGGCGACCATCGGCTCCTTCATGGCGCTGCCGCTCGTCTTCGCGATCAATGCGGCGTTCAAGCCGCTCGACGAAATATTCCTATTTCCGCCGACGCTGTTCGTTCGACATCCGACGATCGACAACTTCGTCGACCTGATGTCGCTTCTCGGTCAATCCTGGGTGCCGTTCTCCCGCTACATTTTTAATACCGTATTCATTACCGGAACGGGGGTGGTTGGCCATGTTCTATTGGCTTCAGCCGCTGCCTACCCACTTGCGAAGCATAGTTTTGCGGGCAAGTCGCTGATCTTTACGATCGTCGTGCTTTCGCTGATGTTCGCGCCGCAGGTGACGGCGATTCCAAACTACATGATCATGTCATGGATCGGCTTCATCGACACGTATTGGGCTATCATTGTTCCTGCGTTCGCCTTTCCGCTTGGCCTCTATCTAATGAAGCAATTCATGGAACAAATTCCGGACGCGCTCCTCGAGTCAGCCAAAATCGACGGCGCGAACGAATATCGCATCTTCTGGCAAATCGTCATGCCGAACGTAAAGCCGGCGTGGCTCACGCTGATGATCTTGCTATTCCAGATGCTCTGGGGAACGGACGGAAACGGCTTTATTTATAGCGAACAGCTGAAAACGCTTCATTACGCTTCCAATCAAATCATTTTTGGCGGCATCGCCCGTGCCGGCGTCGGCTCGGCCGTTGCATTGATCTTAATGAGCGTACCGATCTTGCTGTTCGTTTTCTCGCAAAGCCGAATTATCGAGACGATGACGACGTCCGGCATGAAGGACTAAAGGGGGTGGAAGCGTGCAAAGAAAGAGAGCGTTCCTGCTTATGGCGATCATTTCTCTGGTCGTGACGATGGGCGTGCCGACTGCGATGGCATCCGCGCCATATGAAGCTTATACGTACGATTACTATAAGGATGCCGTGCCGCTGCCCGCTCCCTATCTGCCAGACCGTGCCGTATCCGGCAGCAGTCTTGGCGTCGGCGATTTCAACCAGCCGAACGACATGTTCGTGACAGAGGACGGCTTTATCTACATTCTGGACAGCGGCAACTCGCGCGTTATCGTTCTGGACACCGATTGGAACGTCCTACACGTCATCAAGTCGTTTGACAATAACGGCAAGGAAGACGGATTTGCCAATCCCGGAGGTTTGTTCGTATCCGATCTCAAGGAGATTTTTGTCGCGGATACCGATCATAACCGGGTCGTCGTGCTGACGAACGAGGGCAAGCTCATCAATATCGTCGAGAAGCCGCAATCGGACATTTTGCCAAGCGACTTTCAGTTCTTCCCGATCAAAGTGACGGTGGATAAAGCAGGCCGGATTTTCGTGGTGGCCCGGGGCGTATTCGAAGGCATTATACAATTTGACGACAAGGGAACGTTTATGGGCTATGTAGGCACGATCAAGGTGTCGCCGAATTTCTGGGACCGGGTCTGGCGGATGCTGTCTACGAAAACGCAAAAGCAGCAGATGGAGCTGTTCATTCCGACCGAGTTCGCAAGCGTCGATATCGACAGCAAAGGTTTCATCTATTCGACCGCCATCGACGTCAACTCGGATGAGACGATCAAACGATTAAACCCGTCCGGCGAGGACGTCATCAAGCGGTTCGGCTACTTCCCGAACAAGGGCGATGTCCGCTACCGTAGGTTTGGCAACAACTCGGGTCCTTCAAAGCTCGTCGATATCAAGGTGCTAGGCGGAGGGATCTACGTCGTGCTCGACTCGAATCGCGGGCGTCTGTTCGCCTATAACGACGAAGGCGAGCTGCTGTACGCGTTCGGGGGCCGAGGCACGCAGCTAGGCGTCTTTAACACGCCGGTCGCCGTGGAACGGATCGGCGACAAGCTCGCCGTGCTCGACAGGGGCAAAAACAATATCGCGGTCTTTCGTCCCACGCAGTTCGGCAGCTTGGTTCATCAGGCCACGACGCTGCACTACAACGGAAACGATGCGGGGACGGTTAAATTGTGGCAAGAAGTGCTCCGCTTAAATACGAACTATGACATCGCTTATCTGGGTATCGGCAAGTCGCTTTTGATGGAGAAGAAAAACAAGGAAGCCATGGCGTATTTCAAGCTCGGCATGCAGCGTAAATATTATTCCGTCGCGTACAAGCGGTATCGCCGTGAAGTGATGAAGGAGCAGTTCGGCACGTTCATGACTGTTCTGATATTCCTCATCTCCGCATTGATCGCATTCCGGGTCGCTAGGCAAGTTAGACGAAGGAGGGCTGGGAATCATGAAGCAGAACTTTCTTAAGTTTCCGCTCCATATCGTCTTGCATCCGTTCGACGGATTTTGGGACATGAAATTCGAGGGCAAGGGGAAAGTGAGGACCGCCTTGACGATCCTGGCGCTGCTAGTCTTGACGGTCATCTTGCAAAATCAATATGCAGGTTTTCTGGTTAATTTCATCGATCCTCGAACGTTAAACAGTTTTAACGATCTTCAGTTTACCGTGCTTCCGTTCTTCCTGTTCTGCATCGCGAACTGGTCGATTACGACGCTCATGGAAGGCGAGGGCAAATTCAAGGAAATCGTCATGGCGGCCGGCTATTCGTTGCTGCCTATCGTTCTCATTAACTTGCCAATGACCTTCGTCAGCCGATTCTTGGCGCAGGACGAAACGGCTTTCTACTGGCTGATGAACAACTTAGGCGCCATCTGGTTCATTTTCCTGCTTTTCGTCGGCATCATGACCGTGCATCAATATACCCCGGCAAAAACGGTCCTCACCTTGTTCCTTACGGTTGTCGCAATGTGTTTCGTCGTCTTTCTCGGAACGCTTGCGTACAGCTTAGGTTTGCAAATCTACTGGTTTATTTATGACATTTATCGCGAAATCATTTTCCGAACCTAAAGGAGGCCGCACCATTGAACATACGAAAAAAATGGTACGCGGTGTTGGCCTGCATTACGATTGTCGGTATCGCCGCGATTGTCTTCAGAGTGACTACGAAAGGAGCGCCGGCAGTCGATCTGGCCGCCTATGCACAGGCCGCGAAGCCGATTCAGGCAAACGAGCTTAAATTTTTACCGGACAGCGGCAATCCCGTTCCCGGTATGAATCTCGCGGCGCAGACGGATGCTCTGTCGCTCTACTTCAATCCGGATTCGACGGAAATTGCCATTCTGGATCGGCACAGTGGCAAAGTTTGGCGAAGCAATCCGGCCAATCGGGAGGGGGACGCCAAAGCGACGCCGTTCGAGAAGGAACGCCTCGCCTCGCAAGTGACGATCGATTTCCGGGACTCGATCGGAACGCTGACAGCGTTTACTAACTTTACGGAAAGCATTCAGCACAAGCAGTTCCAAGCGGAGGGCATCGAGAACGGCATCCGGATTACGTATACGATGGGCGATATGTCTCTGGGCATCGACGCGCTGCCGAAACGGATCAGCAAGCAGCGCATGGAGGAAAAAGTGCTGAGCAAGCTCGATGAAGCGACGGCGAAATACGTAAGCAATCGTTATTTCCCGACGAAAGAGAATCAGGACGTGCTGGAACGGCTCGACACGGCTGTCAGCAGGGCGCTGGTGTTGGGCAGAATGCTCGACGCTTTCGCGAAAGCCGGCTATACGGAAGAGGATTTAGCATTCGACGACAAGGAGAACGGCTTAGCGAACGCAGTTGCCGCTAGCCGGCCGAATTTTACGATTCCGGTCGAGTACCGGTTGGACGGGGATTCACTTGTCATCCACGTGCCCATAAGCCAAATTAAGGAAAGCAAAGGATATAAAATCCGCTCGCTGGCACTGCTTGATTTCTTCGGCGCCGCCGGTACGGAAGAAAAAGGCTACATGCTCGTGCCGGACGGATCCGGAAGCCTGATTGAACTTAACAATGGAAAATTCAAGGAAGAGATCTACGCTCAGCGGATTTACGGCGACGACGAGAACAACAACGTCTCGAGGCGCGGCCAGGTAGCCGAAACCGCGCGGCTGCCGGTATTCGGCTTGAAAACCGGCAACGATGCCTGGTTCGCCGTCGTCGAGAAAGGCGAAAGCATCGCGACAGTCAATGCCGACGTCAGCGGAAGGAAAAATTCCTACAACAGCGTTTTCGCGAGCTTTGCTATTCGGGGCGAGGACATTTTGGAGCTGTATAAGGGCAATAAAGTAGACGAGATTCAGCTTCTGACCGATACTCGCTACGAAGGGGACGTGCAAGTCCGGTACAGCTTCTTGTCCGGAAACGATGCGAACTACTCCGGCATGGCCAAGCTGTATCGCGAGAAGCTGGCGGAGGAACGCGTTCTGAAGCCGCGGGAAGCAGGCGGCGATCTTCCTTTCTATCTCGACGTAGTCGGAGCTGTAGATAAACGCAAGTCTTTCCTCGGCGTTCCTTACAAAGGGCTCGTACCGATGACGACCTTCGATCAGGCCGGCGAAATTGCTGAACGGTTAAAAGAAAGCGGCGTGTCCAATATTCAGATGCGTTACCTAGGCTGGTTTAACGGAGGCTTGAATCATAAGATTCCGGCCAGTGTCAAAGCTGACAGCGAGCTTGGCAACAAATCCGGGCTGAAGAAGTTGGGCGAGCAGCTTCAAGCGATGGGCGGTCGGCTGTATCCGGACGTTGCGTTCCAGCATGTGCTTCGGGAAAACGGGAACTTCAAGCCTGCCTCAGACGCGGCTCGTTTAATTAACCGGGAACAGTCTCATCCTGCGCCTTACAACCGCGCTTTTAATGCGATGGATTCAGGTCTCGGCCCGTACTATTTGCTCTCGCCCGCGAAGCTGCCGTATTTCGTCGGTCGGTTTCTCGACAGCTACAAGAGCTATGGGGTGGATGCGGTCTCCCTCCGCGACCTCGGAGGTTTGCTGCACGCAGATTACCGGGTAGGCCGCGTCATCTTTCGCGATACCGCGAAAAATATCGTCACCGAGCAGCTGGGCAAGCTTGAAGAAAGCTATCCGCACGTCATGCTCGCCGGGGGCAACGCCTATACGCTGCGCTATGCCGATCAGTTGGTGAACGTGCCGATGTCCTCCAGCGGCTTCAATATTACGGATGAGGAAATTCCGTTTTACCAAATGGTCATTCACGGCTACATCGATTACGCCGGTTCGCCGATCAATCTGGATGACGAGCAGAATCCGACGTACCACCTGCTTCGTTCCATTGAGTACGGTGCCGCGCCTCATTTCCAGTGGACGTATGAATCTTCGTCCAAGCTGAAATATACGGTTTACAATACGATGTTCTCGACGATATACACGGATTGGCTCGATAAGGCGGCAGACATATACGGAAGGTTGAACGAAGCGCTTGCAGGCCTGAAGTCCAAGACGATTATGGAGCATATTCGGTACGAACCGGGCGTCGTAGAGGTACGCTACGACAACGGGACCTCCCTATACGTCAACTATACCGATCAGCCGGTCACCATTAACGGAATTCGGATCGAAGGTCAAAATTTCTCGGTAGGCGGTGACGGCAAGTGAACAAGAGAAGCTTAACCTTGAAGCAGAAGCGGGCGCTTCTCGGGATTACGTTTATCCTGCCGTGGCTGCTTGGATTCGTATTCCTGTTCTCGGCACCGCTCATACAATCCCTGCATTTCAGCTTTAGCGAACTGAAGGTGGCTCCGGGCGGGTATTCGCTGAAATTCCTTGGGCTGACAAACTTCAAGGATGCCCTTTTCGTTGATCCGAATTTCAACCGGATTCTGACCGAATCGGTGACGGAAATGGCGTGGAACGTTCCGATGATTCTGTTCTTCAGCTTGTTCTCGGCTACGCTGCTGAACACGAAGTTCAGGGGACGTCCGATTGCCCGGGCCGTATTTTTCCTTCCGGTCATTCTGGCTTCGGGGGCCGTCGCTTCGGCCCAGTTGTCCGGCCTGATTCAACAGACGGGGAGCTCCGAAATTGCGCAGGAGTTGGGCCAAGCGCAAGCTGGGTTCGACCCTCTTTCACTGGTCTTCATGCTCGCTCAAACGGGCGTGCCAGACTTATTGATCGATTATATTGTTGATGGTATACAGCGAATTTATGAAATCATCAGCAGTTCCGGTGTCCAAATATTAATTTTCCTCGCGGCGCTGCAGTCGGTTCCGATTACAATGTACGAGGTGGCGAAGATGGAAGGCGCCACTCCGTATGAAACGTTCTGGAAAATCACGTTTCCGATGGTCAGCCCATTGATCTTGACGAATGTCATCTTCACGATCATTGACTCGTTCTCGGACAGTCGTCTAACGAAAACCGTTTACTTGACGGCGTTCCAGGCGCAGAATTTCGGTCTTAGCGCCGCGATGTCCTGGATCTACACCTTAGTCATCAGTATCGTTCTCGTTGTCATCGGCGTCCTGATTTCCAGAAAAGTGTTCTATTATAACTGATGGCGAAAGGAGGAGAACGGCTATGAAGATAAATGTCATGAAAAACGAAGCCGTTGTCGCGGGGTTGCAAAAAGCGCGGAACAAATCGGTCGATCTGATGTGGTCGATCTTTCGTTACATCCTGATCATCGGGATTTCATTCGTCATCTTGTACCCGATTCTGCAGCAGATCTCCGTTTCCATTAAAAATAAGGCCGACATTTACAACCCGACGATTTACATGATTCCCGTTCATTTCACGACGGAAAATTTCCGGTTGGCGATGGAAATTCTGAATTACTGGCCGCTGCTTAGCAATACGCTGCTGTTCGCCGCTTCGACGACGCTCCTTCAAGCCGCTTCGTGCGCGCTTGCAGGCTACGGCTTTGCGCGGTTTTCGTTCCCGGGAAAAAATATTCTGTTCACTTTCGTCATTTTGACGATTCTGATTCCGTCAAGCACGCTTATGGTGCCGATGTATTTGCATTTCCGGGACTTTGACATCCTTGGGCTGGTGAAGCTGTTCACCGGAAAAGAAGGCATTAACATGCTGGATACGTACGGACCTTCCCTCATTACGGCAGCGCTCGCTAACGGTTTGAAGTCCGGTTTGTATATTTATATCTTCCGGCAGTTTTTCCGCGGCATGCCGTCGGATATTGAAGAAGCGGCGCTGATTGACGGAGCGGGGGGCTTTCGGACCTTCTTCACGATTATGCTGCCGAACGCGGTTCCGCCGCTCATCACGGTTCTGCTGTTCGCTTTCGTATGGCAGTATAATGATACGTTCTATTCGTCGCTGTTTATGAGCCAAAGCGAGCTTATGGCTATCAAAATCGCGTCTCTGCCAGCGGATGTAAACCAATATTTGCCGAATTTGCTCGGCATAGGCTCCGGATCGAATACGAGAGTCGACCCCAACCATGTGTCCATGATCGTCGACACGGGCATATTGCTGGCAATCGCGCCGCTGATCATTATGTACCTGTTCGTTCAAAGGTACTTCGTGGAAAGCGTGGAGCGTACAGGCGTTGTGGGCTGATCGACCGGGATGAGGGGAGGAGAAAGCTTGAATAAACGGGGGCTTACCATTCTGATGATCGCGGTGCTCTTCGTCGCGGCGGCACTCTTCCTGACGCTGTCCGGCGGAAGGGACGCCAAGCAGGCGTTGCAGCTGGAACCTTCTGCACTGGCATGGGAGGAGGCGCAAACGGCGGCCAAAGCCCCGGTTATACGAAACCTGATGTCGGATACGGCAGCGGTAGGCCTTTACGAGAAGTTCGAGCTTAGCCTCGAGCTTGCGGCAGACTACGACAATCCCTACGATCCGGCGCAAATCGATCTGTCGATGGAGTTGACGTCGCCGAGCGGCAAGCCGTGGAAGGTTAACGGTTTCTACGACGGGATGGGCTTCAGTTGGAAGGTTCGGTTCTCGCCGGACGAGACCGGCAAGTGGAGCTATCGGCTTCGGGCGGTTGATCGCGGGGGAGAGGCCGCCGGCTTGGAAGGGACCTTCGAGGCGGTCCCGCCTTCAAATCACGGCTGGATTCAAGTGTCCGGTACCAATAAGCGGTTTCTCGAATATCGGGATGGCTCCTCGTTCTACGGCGTAGGCGTCGCCTACCCATGGGGGATCACCGATTCGAATTTGGACAAAATCGCAGCCAGCGGAGGCAATCTGATCACCTATTGGAACGGCAATTACGACAGCGCCGGCAACGGCGGCGGCAAAAGCCAGCTTGAATCGGTTACGTTCGGCATCGGCAAGATCGACCCGCTCAAGGCGAAGCGAATCGACGATCTGCTGGAATCGTTCGAGCAGCGCGGGCTGCACATGAACTTCGTCATTTGGCCCCACGACTCGCTGGCCGACCGGTTGAAAGGCTGGCCCTCAACCTGGCAGAAAAACCCCTTTTCGGCGCTCGGGGAAGCGAAAGATTTCTATACAAGCGAAGAAATGTGGACTTATCAGGAAAATATGTACCGGTACATCATTGCACGATGGGGCTTCAGCCGGGGGATCGGCATATGGGATCTGATCTGCGAGATCAACGGCACCGACGGCTGGGCGTTCGGCGATACCAAAGAGGCGGACGCATGGCTGGATAAGGTGAACCGGTATTTTAAAGAGAACGATCCGTACGGCCACCCGACGATGGGCTCAATGGCCGGCAACCGGCAGGATTATTGGGACTTTGCCTACCGGACGCTCGATCTCGCCGACCGGGAAAACTATTACTCGATCAACTATGACTCGTTCGCCAAAGACATCAGCAAGCGGTGGGACAGCTACGAGAAGCCGCTGATGATCGGAGAGACCGGCAATATGAACGATGTTACGCGGTATCACAACGCGATCTGGGTTTCGCTCGCCAACGGCCTTGCTTCCTCGCCTATCTGGTGGGATTTCGGGCAAGTAAGCGACGACATGTTCGTTCAAATGAAGCATTTCGCGTCATTCGCCGCGGGTATCGATTTTCGCGAGGCGCGTGAGCCGGTGAATGGTATTGCAGTCAAAGCGGATGATGCCCAAGCATGGGCAATGCGCGGGGAAAAGCTGACGTACGGCTGGCTGATCGCCGAAGCGGGCGGCGCCGGCGGAAAGGCGGTGGCGCTGCCGGATTGGCCGGATGGCTCGTACAACGTGTCGTGGTACGATCCATGGACGGGTGCGCGGCTCGGCGAGGGTTCGGCCGAAGCGGCAGGCGGTACGCTTGCGTTGACCTCGATCGCATCGGCACAGCCCGATCTGGTATTCACGATCAGGCCGCGGTAATTTCTGATACGGATACGCGGGACATATGCCAAACCCGACCTGAAGGCATACCCGTTTCCGGGATAACAACGCATATAAGACAAAAGCAATGGGAAAAACGGGAGGGATTGCGTTGCAAAGCAATTTATTCATAAAAGGTATGACATACGGATGGAACGCCGCCCGCGGGGCCTACCGGCAGCCTTATGCGCTGGATTCTCTCCGGAAGCTGAAGGCAACCGGCAGCGAATGGATCGCGTTGTCTTTTTATACTTTGCAGTCCAACATTTACTCGACGGAAATTCCCTTCGATTACGGAATCACGATGACCGACCGGGATATCGAGCATGCAGTTAAGCAGTCCAAAGCGCTCGGGCTCAAAGTATGCCTGAAACCCGTCGTCAATTCCAAGGACGGCATCTGGCGGGCGCATATCGGATTTCCGGAGGAAGCGGAGGCTCAACCTTATTGGGAAGCATGGTTTCACTCGTACGGCAATTTCCTGTGCCATTATGCCGAGCTTGCGCAGGAATTAGGCTGCGAGATGTTCTGTATCGGCTGCGAAATGGCCAAGACCGAACCTCAGATCGAGCACTGGACGCGCCTGATCGGGCGGATCCGGCAGTTGTACGGAGGGCCGATCGTTTACAATGCGAACCATGGTTCGGAAGACCGGATCGAGTGGTTCGACCAAGTCGACCTGATCGGCACGAGCGCATATTACCCGGTTGCGAAGCAGCCCGGCGACAGTGAAGAGGCCATGATCGCAAATTGGCTGCCGGTACGGGACAAGCTGGCAAGACTTCATGCCAAATTCGCCAAACCGATCGTGTTTATGGAAATCGGCTGCCGCAGCGCCTTAGGTTGCGCGACGATGCCGTGGGATTTTCTGCACAGAGATCTTCCATTTAATGAAGATGAACAAGCCAACTTCTATGGATCGGTTCTGAATGTGTTCTGGGAAGAGCCGTGGTTTGCCGGTTTCTTCTGGTGGGACTGGAGCGTAAAGCTATATCCGCTGGATGCGGCAGGCTCCGATGTCGGTTTTGATATTTACGGCAAGAAAGCGGAGCGTATCCTGAAAGAATGGTACGGGCTACCGAGGCATGCCGCATTGGAGGCGCGTTCGTGACACAAGTAAATCAGCAGATTCGCGTAAATCAAGTCGGTTATCGCACAACGGATTCCAAACATTTTGTTGTTAATGGTGCAGGAGGACGTTTTGAGATTATTGACCAGACAAACGGCAGCATTGTCTATACAGGCGAATTGGCAGGACCGGTCGAGGATGCTTCCAGCGGGGAGAGCGTGTTCCGGGGGGATTTCTCTGAACTCCGCACTAAGGGTACCTACTCGATTCGTATTCCCGCTCGAGGTACATCCTATAAGTTTAAAGTGGCGCAGGATGTTTATAATGACTTGACGGACGCATTATTGAAAAGTTTTTATTTCCAACGCTGCGGCATGGATTTGGATGCCCGGCATGCAGGTGTTTGGTCGCACAAAGCATGTCATCTGGCACACGGCACGGTTTACGGAAACCAAGCGGAAAAACTTCCGTCATCGGGCGGCTGGCACGATGCTGGAGACTATGGGAAATACACGGTGGCTGCTGCGAAGGCTGTGGCTGACTTAATGCTGGCTTATGAGTGTTTCCCGTCCGTATTTGAGCGAACCATTCAAATTCCGGAGTCTGGCAACGGCATTCCGGATATTTTAAACGAAGTGCGGTACGAACTGGCGTTTTTGTTCAAAATGCAGCGCCCCTCTACTGGTGCTGTGTTTCATAAGGTGACGACGAAACTGTTCCCTGGTTTAGAGGTGATGCCGGAAGACGATGCGGCTGAGCTGGTCTTTTCACCCCTATCCGTAACGGCCACTGCCGCATTCGCGGCAGCAATGGCGATGGCTGCGAGAGTGTACCGCTCGTTTGACGCATCATTTGCAGGAGTCTGCCTGGAGGCTGCAGAAAGAGCTTGGAACTGGCTTGCTGAAAACCCCGAATCAACAGGATTTAAAAATCCTCCCGATATCCATACAGGTGAATATGGAGATTCTGGTGTAGACGACGAAAAGTATTGGGCCGCTGCGGAACTGTTTCGGACCACAGGTGAAGCAAAATATCATGAGGCGTTTCTATCTGCATTAGACCGGGCGAATTTTCCGTTCTACGAACTCGGATGGGCTGATGCAGCCGGTTACGGAACACTAGCATATCTGCTGCCCGGGCAAAATAAAACAAACAATGACATCTATCATCGGCTGATGGGCGGCTGGCTTGAACAAGCGGACATTTTGATGACTCGGTGCGAAAGCGATGGTTACCGAATCTCTCTTACGCCCGATCAATATATTTGGGGCAGTAATATGGTCCTGTTGAACCAAGCCATGCACCTGATTTTCGCAGCGCAGTTTTCCGGGGACGCCAAGTACGTTGATGCAACGCTGAACCATCTGCACTATATCCTCGGACAAAATCCATTATGCCTCAGTTATGTCACCGGGATCGGATCCAATCCCGTTATGAATCCGCATCATCGTCCATCTGTCGGTGACGGTATCGTTGACCCCGTCCCAGGCATGGTTGCGGGCGGACCGAACCGCGGTCTGCAGGATGAGTACGCGAAGCGAACGCTTGAAGGATTGCCTCCAGGCAAGTGTTTTGCGGATCACAAGGATAGTTACTCAACAAACGAAATGACCATTTACTGGAATTCCCCTGCCGTGTTTGTGTCTGCCTTTTTTGATGGCACGCATCATGAATCTTCGCGTTGACATCCTAAGTACAGCATGGTATAGTGTTCGTTGTGACTGATTTATGTAAATTATTCAGCACGCACAAGCAGAAGCACCCGCTTCTCACCTGATCGGCAGTTGCTGACGGGTATGCGTAGCCGACGAGATACGGCGATTGCGGAAACTCCGGTTTCCATGCAGGACCGTTAACGTTTGGACTAGGATGCGGGTCAATGCGACTCGTATTTTTTTGTTTTACTCACTAGTTTCTCGACAGTTTATTTCGGAGGTGGAACATTATTAGCAAGGATCATCAACTCAACGAGGAAATCCGGGCGAAAGAAGTACGGTTGGTCGGCTCAGAAGGCGAGCAACTCGGTATCAAGCCTTTTCGCGAAGCGATGCAGATGGCGATTGACGCGAACCTTGACCTGGTCAACGTAGCGCCGCAGGCGAAACCGCCGGTGTGCCGCATTATGGACTATGGCAAATTCCGTTACGAGCAGCAGAAGAAGGAAAAGGAAGCCAGGAAGAATCAAAAAATCGTCGACCTCAAAGAAGTTTGGTTTCGCGCTAACATTGAAGAAAATGACTACCAAACGAAGTTTCGCAATGTCGTGAAGTTTTTGAATGAGGGCGACAAAGTCAAATGTTCCGTACGATTCCGTGGTCGTGAAATAACGCATGCCAAGCTCGGTCAGAAGATTCTGGAGCGGGTAGCGAATGAAGTAGCAGATATTTGTGTCGTAGAGCGCATGCCTAAGCTGGAAGGCCGCAGCATGATTATGATTTTGGCTCCGAAACCCCACTGACAGGAGGATACAACTCATGCCTAAGATGAAAACTCACAGCAGCTTGAAAGACCGTTTCAAAATTACCGGAACCGGTAAAGTCAAACGGTACAAAGCATACAAAAACCACTTGTTGTCCCACAAATCGGGACGCGCAAAACGCGTATTGGCCACTCAACCGTTGGTAGCTCAAGGCGACGTTCGCCGTATGCAGCAACAACTTGGAAACCTGAAATAATCGTCATATGAACACTTCCGGGAGGTAATGAATCATGGCAAGAGTCAAAGGCGGATTCGTCACGCGCCGTCGTCGCAATAGAATGTTGAAGTTGGCAAAAGGTTATTGGGGCGCGAAGCATCGCCTGTTTAAGAAAGCTAAAGAACAAGTCATGAAATCCCTTATGTACGCATACCGTGACCGTCGTCAGACGAAACGGAACTTCCGCAAATTGTGGATCGTGCGTATTAACGCCGCGGCTCGCCAGAACGGCTTGTCCTACAGCAAAATGATGCACGGCTTGAAGCTTGCCGGCATTGAAGTAAACCGCAAAATGCTTGCCGACCTGGCCGTGAACGACATCAGTGCGTTCAACTCGCTGGCCGGCGCTGCCAAAGAAAAAATCAACGCGTAATTTGCGTACAAGCAAGGGGCCGTCCCAAAAGTAGCTAAGTTCACTTAAAAGATAGCTCACTTTTATGAAAATGATGTTTCAAAATTAAAACGAGGTAATG